>Ga0115011_10000246_pt1 | contig 49412 bp, 39 predicted proteins | sample TroAtlMetagenome_2_FD_88705 | JGI IMG/M metagenome (GOLD analysis project Ga0115011, IMG submission 88705) | Marine eukaryotic phytoplankton communities from Atlantic Ocean - Tropical Atlantic ANT8 Metagenome | ecosystem: Environmental > Aquatic > Marine > Oceanic | place: Tropical Atlantic... | reverse complement strand
TCTTCATTAATACTGGGCACAATAGTAATAAATGCACCCAGTAAGACTCTGGTACTTCTATCCTTGATACCATTGGGGGCAACTGTGCTCCTAGCAACAGTTGTCTTTACCTTAATCGCACAACCGCAGACTGTTCAGCGGTGGCTGAACATACCTCAAAACCTAAGGGTGGAGACGGTTATTTCACTAGGAACAAAGGTTGGGATCGCGGGACTATTTTTGTTAGGAGCGTGGGCTTTCGTGGTAGGAGCAAGCTTAGCAACACTTCGGATGTGAAGCGAATAAGTGGTACATGATATTGGCCCAACGAACGAATACAAAAGAAAACTATATTGACACGGATCACCAAATAGTAATAAACGCGCCTTACCTAATGGCTTCGTAGCTCAGTTGGTTAGAGCACACGGTTCATACCCGTGTTGTCACTGGTTCAATTCCAGTCGAAGCCACCATTTTTATAGCCCCCCCTCAGCTCCGCTGTCGGGGGGCTTTGGTTTTTGATCTCCAAAACTTGATTAAGCTGCTGGTACTAGTTTTTCATAGCGGAGTTAACCCCTACTCGGAAAGGGCGGAGCGACTCAATATCCAACCTCTGCTCTTCACGACCCAGCGGAGAATACCATCGCGTTGGAACCCCCCTATTGGCAGCGTATAGAACGCTGTAGGTATCATCTGTTGAAACAACTAAACGACCGCCTAAATCTGGCGAAACTGGCTCTGTTGTAACCCCCACAGAAGGGTCTCTCCACTCACTTCGACCCTGCACAATAGCGCCACCTAACATACCTTCTACTGCGCCTATCCATACAGGGAGAGCGCCACTAGAACCTTGAAGCCTGGTGTTGCCACGGCTCATCCTTCTATTGTCGTCATATCCAACATAAGTGCCGATAGTCACCAACCCATTACGAGACGGAGCAAACCCCAAAAAGGCGGCGTTTCTGAAGTCGTTAGTTGTGCCTGTCTTGCCAGCTAATACGACATCTGGAAAAGCCCTGTTTGCCCTAGCCCCAGTTCCATGCTCCACCACATTGGTGAGGATATCAACAACCATTTCGCCAATATGGCCGTCACTCCCCTCTGGTAGCTCTGGGCGCGCTTGATATAGAATATTGCCCCTACGATCTCTGACCTCAGTGATCAGGAGAAGTGGTGAATCAACCCCTGGGCTCTCCCGTCTTCGGCGCATGCCTGTGACCTCTCCCGATACATAATGGGCACTGGGGAAATTGACTCTATCACCTTCTGATAGACCTTGATAAAGGCTAACAGCCTCCTCTAAAGTAATTTCAACCGCTCCTAGGGGCATAGAAAGAACTGGCGGGATCTCCTGTTGCACACCTAGGCGATTGGCTGTCATACCAACATACCTCATAGCCATCTGGCGCCTAAAGTCTGGGTGATATATGAGTAATTCTAGCTCATATAAAGGACCATCTTCACGCTCCTCCAGCAACCTATCAAGTGCAGCCCTAAGAGATGTAACCGTGCTAGACATTACACGATTGTCTATTCTGTAGGCTGGCCTAATAGAAAGTTCTCCCAATGAGCCGCCGGCACTTACCCACTGATCAACCCCGATATAGCCGCTTGGTACATCTCCACAAGCTATGTCTAGTGATGTAGAGTTCTCCATTATGCTGAGATCACTGAACTCTGGTGTCAGCTCTGAATCGGCACCTTCTGAACCTCCACCCCAAAGCCCAGAAAGAAGACTTTTCCTTTTGTCAGCACGGAGCCACTCCGTAAATTCCCTAACTTGAGCCCCACACTCCGCAGCACGAGCTTCTAAACCTAAAAGGGTCCCTTCCATCGACTGCCCTGCGCCGCTAAAACCTCTACCGTGGTGAAGAGAGCGAATCTCGAGAACCTCTCTCTCGACATAATCTATAGAGCTCGGCGAGGATTCTATCTCTGCGATCAACTGACTTTTGGCCTTCTCAAACAGTATCCAAGGCAACCTATTTTCCGTCGAGATAACCCCCAACTCATCTCTAACTCGAAGGGCATACTCCCTCCTAGACTCGCTGGCATTTGGAGCAATGCCAGTGGCGTTTGCTAGGTCGATCATCTCATCAACTGACAGTCTGTCAACCAGGTGATAGAGCAGCCAGATTGAAGCCAAGTTCTCGGACCGCACGCCAGCCCATGACATGGAAACGAAATCATCTGGCTCGTGATCTGGAGAGGGGGAATACCAAGTGCCCTCGAACGGGAACACACCCCTTCGATTATCTAGGAGATCAACAGGGCTCCAACCCAATTCAATAGCGGCTCTAAAGAGCACGCTTTTCCATGTGGAGCCCAGCTGACGGCGGGCTGCCGTAGCCCGGTTAAAGTCTCGATTATTGTTCCCACCAACCATCGCCCTAATCTGGCCATCTTCGGCCACAATAGCAGCCCCTTGAAGCTCTGGGGTCCACTCTAAGTCACACAAATAAATGTTGGCATCACTAAGCTCTGTTGGTCTAACGGAAACCCTGACAACCACCCCGTCACTCAAGGCACCTGTTATAGACTCGACCGTTAAACTGTCACCTCGTGCGTGACGATTACCCTCTCTCCCCCATGCAATTATATCTGCGGCTCGCTGTAACCCCTCGCTATCTAGCAAACAATCGAACCCACCAAGGTCAAGCACCTTCCCCTCTTCAGTAGTTGAAGTCACTACTGCGGCCCTAAATTGTCTAGCTATTGGTGGATTGTTAAGATCATTACGAGGAGCCTTGCTCTCTGGTAAGATGAAGTCTGACACAGATGCCCCCTCCATCGCACTTCCCACCTCTGATAAGTGATGCCACATCCCATACGTGGCGGCTCGTTGAGCTGATACATCAAGCGTCGTAACGACCTGAATACCTGCTGTAGACGGATTGTCTATTCCAGCCTCCTCAAACACCTCTGGGAAAGGATATTGCTCAAGTCTACTCTGGACCTCATCAAGCATTATTGAACTAGAATATCTAAAGCTACCTCTGCTAAACGCGAGCGGCTGATCTCTGATTGAGGCAAACTCCGAATCTGACAGGTAACCCTCCGCTACCATCCTCCCAAGGACATAATTGGTCCTTTCATGGGCTCTTTCTATCGCTACTGCACGGCGTTCAGGTGTGGAGCCAGCAAATGGGTTGTAACGAGTTGGAGCCTTGACCATTCCAGCTATAAAAGCGCACTCCTGGACCGTTAACTGTGAGACATGCTTGTCGAAGAAGTACCTAGCAGCGATACCAATTCCCCTACCGTTTGCCGATACATGAAACTGGTTGGCGTAAAACTCCAAGATCTGATCTTTTGAGTAATGAGCCTCCAATTTCAGAGCATTTACCAGCTCCACCAACTTCGACGCGACAGAGCGATCTGGCCTATAATAAAGATTCTTTGCCGTCTGTTGAGTAAGAGTAGAGCCACCTGCAACGACCCCGCCTGCCCTGATGTTCGATACCATTGCTCGAGAGAAGCCTCTAAAATCTACACCTGGGTGGTCCCAGTACCGCTGGTCCTCGGAGGCTACTATTGCCTGAACCCACGCATCTGGCAGCCTGTCAAAAGGAACGTAGTCCCTATGCTCCCTTGAGAAAAAGACACCTAGCCGAGTGGTGCCGTCCCTGTAGTAAACAGGTGACTCTTGAGCAATCACACTGTTGATGAACTCAGTTGATAGGTGCTCGCCTGGGTCACCTACCACATATTTCTTATAGGCAACCAAACCACTCAAAAGAGATACGACTCCAAGAACCACAAAGAAATATAATGTTCTAATTAAACGTCTCTTCCATTTACCTGCTTGTCTTGTGATTTCTTCAGGAGAATCTTTATTTTCAACCTTATCTACCAACCGTAACTCCACGCTTAATCAAACGATGATGACTCACTGTACAGAACGCTAACTCTCTACTAATGAGCGGACTTTCTGACAAGATCATAGAAGCAAAGCTCGTGCCAAGGGATTTAATGTTCGCCCCCGCCACCAGTGATTCACTCAGATCTCTGGGCATTGTAAGCCCTAGACCACTTCATACGAACCTCCATAGCTCCTAGCCTAGCCAACTGAAACCCACGAAGCCCATCAATAAATCCTACATTCAATAGAAAAGCTTTTACAAAATGAAGAAAAGGTCGAGTTAGAGGATCCCACCAGTGAGCACACCGCCCCTCAAGGCGACACTTCTCTACAAATAGCTCGGCGTAATTATCAGCTGTAGATATAAAATCTTCGACGCCCGTATAAGGGTAATGCTCAATTAAACCATCAAGCCGCCCAATCGGTCCATCAACATCTAGAGTCTCGTGAAGGATCCCTCCAACCCATCTTCCATGGCCCCGCCTAACGAGGCGAGTCTTAGCCCTTGGCCCATAAACTCCACCTCTTACTGGTTTACCAAGCCAATGGTTCCGCCTAACCGCAGAATACCCAGCAAACTTAGGCTCGCTAACCATTAGTTTACGAATTGACTCCACAAGCTCTGGCGTGGCTATCTCGTCAGCGTCCAAAGAGAGAATCCAATCGGACGTCGAGGCCTTAAACACTCGATTCTTTTGCTCCCCGTAACCTGGCCAATCGGAATTAATCACCCGAGCCCCTAGTGACTCCGCTATCTCACATGTGCGGTCTGTCGACCCCGAGTCCAAGACTAACACCTCTGTCGCCATCGGTACGGACCTGATCACATCGCCTATACGATTCTCTTCATTGAGTGTAATTATAGCCAAGGTAAGTGTCATACTGATTCTGTAACTTGATCGGATGACAATGTGGCGTTATTCGGCAACCGTCTGGCGACGTAGCCAAGTGGCCTAAGGCAGTGGTTTGCAAAACCACCATTCACCGGTTCGACTCCGGTCGTCGCCTCCATCATATACGCAGGGTGTCCCCATAAGCACGGGCACCCTGCGTTTTTTTAATTTTGACCGCTGATTACTTCGAGTCTGTTTACAAATAATTACACTAAGCAAACAAAACTTAACCCCGATAGCTGGAATAGTTCGTTATAGTCCACGCCAGTTAGGACCAGGAGTCAAAAAAAGCCTTAAAAGGAGCTGAGACAGATGGATCTTCAGGCAGAATTGTTAGCTTTTTCGCTGTTAGGAGTAGAGTGGGTACTATGGCTATTGGTAGTATTATCTGTACTAATTGTAGTAGTTACCGTAGAGAGAATCACCTACCTAACCCTCAATAAGAGCCCTAAAGGGGCACTTCAAGAGTCACTCACCCTATTCTTAAAGGACGGGGACAGAGCAGCCTTTCAGGCTACACTTGACGATATTGGAGGCATAGAGGCTAGAGTATTAGCAGCGGGCATAGACGCAAGCAGTAACGGAGCTGACTCAGCTGAGGAGGTGATAGCTGGAACAATGGTCTTCGAACGCTCCAAAGCGGACAGGGGTATCATTGTTGTAGGTACTGTTGGCTCAAACGCACCCTTTATTGGCCTGTTTGGTACAGTCCTTGGGATCATCACGGCATTCAATGACCTGGCATCACAAGCTGCAGAGGCTACCGATGCTGTTATGTCTGGTATCTCTGAGGCCCTTGTAGCTACGGCCATTGGGCTCCTGGTTGCCATCCCTGCTGTGGTTATGTACAACTACCTACAGCGTAGGGTAAAGTCTACATTTGCCAATACAACCAGCCTATCCCACCTTGTTCTGGCAAGACTTAAGTCTACGGAGGCATAGGTGGCTAGTAAGCTCGGAGGCGGTGAAGACGAGCCTATCGTCGACATAAACATTACCCCGCTGGTAGACATCATATTGGTTGTCCTGATAATCTTTATGGTTACAGCGACCTATATCGTATCCCCATCGATAAAGGTAACGCTACCCGACGCTGCTACAGGCGAACCAACAGAGACCTCTTCTTTAGGAATTCACCTGGGTGCGGACGGTGAGATTAGCCTTGATGGTGAGAGCTTATCCGAGCAAGAGCTGCGGGACATCGTCAGAGCCGAGGCAGAAAGAGACGAAGACACCGTCTGCCTTATAGCTGCAGACACGGCAGCTTCCCATGGACAGGTGGTCTCTATTATTGACCTAGTCAGGCAAGAGGGAATAGCAAAATTCGCCATAAATATTAACCCATCTGATAGCGCACCAACTCCGACATCAGAAAACGAACAACCGGTCTCCGCAGAATAAAGTGTTACGCGCTCCATCAGATGCACCAACACCCAAGTGGAACTCTGCGGTACGAGTTCTTGCTCCTATAGCTTCTATAATTCTCTACATGTTGGCCATAAAGTTCATCTTCGCTGACAGGACCTCAGAGGCTCAAGTTGAACAGTGGGTTGAATTTGAGTTGGTTGCGGAAACACCCCCACCAGAACCTGAACCTGAACCTGAACCTGAACCTGAACCTGAACCTGAACCTGAACCTGAACCTGAACCTGAACCTGAACCTGAACTCGAGCCTGTGGCCTTTGAAGAAACAGCTCCACAAGTAATTGAAGAGGCACAGCCTCCAGTGGAGCAACCTCCAAGGCGACGTATAGTTCATGGACTATCGGCTAATTCATTCGCAGAAGGTGGTAGTACTGGACTTCAGGTCAGAGCTGGGACCACACTAAGAACTGGCGCTACTGATGAACTAATAGGGATCGACGAGGCAGTACCCGTTGCGTTTGCAGCGGTGGCAAGCCCACCAACGCTACGAGGATCGGCTCCTGTAATAAGAGTCCCCGAAGAGGCCGCTGAGGCTGGCATAGAGGGGAGTTGGTCGGTCTATATAGATGTTAACGATGATGGCGAGGTAACAGATGTTCAGATCCGACAAGCCATAGGTTACGGTATTGATGAGGCATGCCGAGAGGCATGGTTGTCGTCGAGATGGAGACCAGGCGAACAAAATGACACACCGATATCTGTCACAGGAATACCAATGAGATGCACCCTTAGGGCTATAGACTAATGATACTAATTACTACATTACTTTCGATAACTGCATGGGCTCAAGACCTTCCAGACCAGGCTCAAGAAACAACCTCGGAACAAGAGGCCACACTAGAGGCTGACGACACAACGCCTAATGGAGCTAATGAAGAGGCTCAATATGAGCTTCCTCCAATATTAATTTTTCCAGAGCTAGCTACATTCGTTGAAGCCCCATACCCCACTGAGGCTCTAGACCAAGGTATCGAAGGTTCAGTCGGTCTAATCCTTGAGATTAACGAGGTGGGAGAAGTGACATACGTAGAGGTAGTGTCGCCTCTTGGCTACGGTTTCGATGAAGCTGCCACGACGGCTGCATGGGAGCTAACCTTCACGCCAGCGGAAGACGAGAATGGACCAACCCCAGTGGCTATAGAATTTTCATATGGCTTCGTCCTTGACTCGGAAGCCACCGATGGCGCACACGCCCAAGAGATTGAAGAAGAGGTTATTCCTGCACCAATTAATCTAGATGGTCGGGCTATCGAAATGGTCTCAAGAAGGCCGCTAGAAGAGATGGCTGTCTCCCTACCCGAGCTAAGCCTTTCAACGTTAAGTGACGCTGAGGGGCGCTTTGAGTTTAGAGGGGTGCCAAACGGAGAGCACACTCTTCAGATTGGCCGACCAGGCTGGGAGACCGCTACTGCGACGGTTGAGATAGTTGAAGGAGAGATCACTACCGCTAACTTATGGGTGAAGAACGCAAACTACGGTAATGATGAGGCTGTGGGTGTCTATCAGCGAGAGCGTGAAGAGATTACCCGAAGAACAATAACTGTTGACGAGATAAGGAGAATACCAGGGACACTGGGAGATCCAATAAGGGTTATTCAAAATTTACCTGGTGCTGCAAGAGCCCCTTTAGCGACTGGATTGCTAGTAATTAGAGGATCAAACCCTGAGGATTCGGCAATATACGTCGACGGAATAAGGATCCCCTTCATCTACCATCTTGGTGGAATAGTATCAGTAATTAACGCCGATATTATAGAGTCTGTAGACTATCTTCCTGGCGGCTACGGCGTAAGATATGGGCGCTCCACAGGCGGTGTGATTGATGTGAGCATCAAGGACGAATCCCCTGAACAAGGCCGAATGGTCTGGTCTACAGATGTTCTAGACACTGGAGCACTTTTTGAAGGTCGAGTGGGTGAGAACGACGACCATCACGTCGCTGTTGCCGCAAGACGGTCTTACATAGACGCGATACTGCCGTCAATACTGGGGGACACTGATTTTATAGCGAGACCCGTATGGATGGACTACCAACTGAGATGGGCGCACCACCAGCCACGAACAAGCTACTCAGCACTTCTTATGGGTTTCACAGACAGCCTATTAATAGGAACTCCTGACGATGTCGCCCAAGGGACAGGCAGGGACTCTCAAGGTGACCTAGCTCAGGCATTTTACACGCACAGAGGTATCCTAGAAGTCGAGCGCGAGATTTCTGATCAACTAAGCGCCACAGCTATTGGAGCGTTTGGAGTAGACGGGGCGACTTTCAACTTCGGCTCTGCGTTTAACTTGGAGAGGGTTCAATACCTATACGAATTTCGAGGAGAGATTGACTGGGAGCAGTCAGAACACTTCTCACTGAAAACTGGAATAGACGCGATTTTTGGCCACGGATCTTTTAAGATCGGCCTCCCCCTGACCCCAAGCCAGACTGGCGAGGACTCGAGCCCTCTCGACGAGCGAGAGCCTTTCGAGCTTGAGGATAACGTAGAAGGTTACGGTCCAGATCTTTTCCTACAAACCCAAATAAGACCCCTGTCTGATCCAGACGCGCTACTCCTGAGCCCAGGACTCAGATATAGCTACTCCATAGTACCTGATCAATACTCTTCATGGTCCCTTGATCCACGCATTGGTTTTAGAGCGCGTCTAGCTGAGAGCACCTTCATTAAGGGTGGAGCAGGCATCTACACCCAGCCACCTCAACCATTTGAGTCATACAGTCCTAGTGGGGCTATGGAGCTGTTTTTTGAAAAGGCATCATCGAGTTCTCTTGGGATAGAGATGGAGCTAACCCAAGGACTAAGCATAGATGCAGAGGGCTTCTATAAAAACATGTGGGATCTAATCACCTTCAACCCTGAAGGAGGTCTATCAGGTGAACAACCATACCTGAACTCAGGCCTAGGGAGAGCATACGGCCTTGAATTCATGCTTAAGAAAGCCCCTGTCGGAAACTTCTTTGGATGGATCAGCTATACAATTTCCAAGAGTGAGCGCATAGACTACCCAGATTATGACGAAGATCTCTCCTTAATTGTCACTGATGAAAACGGTTGGTATCCGTACGATTTTGATCAGACCCACAACCTAGTTGTCTTGGGCGGTTATCAGTGGCCGTGGGGAATCTATACATCAGCAAAGTTTCAATACACTAGTGGCAACCCATACACCCCATACGATCTGGGTGTATACGACATCGACGGTAACTACTATAGTGGATACCAGACTGGTATCCGGAATGGCGATCGAATGGCGCCATATAGCGCACTGGACATACGAATAGAAAAACGGTTCCAGTTTCCTTGGGCACAGTTGAGTACATACCTAGATGTCCTAAATATATATAAAGGCGAAAACCCAGAGTTCATAAACTACAACTATGACTACACAGAACACGAATACATCACAGGGTTACCGCTAATACCGTCCATTGGTTTTGACCTGGAGGTGAGACTATGAGGCTCATATTTCTAACAGCCGCATTAATTACGATAAACGCTGCATGCACACCAACTGAAATGTCTCAATCTTGGCAGATAGATCGCACAAGGGTGCTGGCAATAAAAGCAGAGGTGGTTGGTGAAGACGGAACAACTACCTCATTAGCAGAGGCCCAACCAGGCGAGACCATAAACCTATCGGCACTACTGGTTCACCCAGAGCTGGACTCCACCGCCCTATGGTTGGGGTGCCCTAGTGCTGAGGCATCACCATTTGGCTGCACCTTTTCCGAGGAGCTATTCGAGCTATTTGAAGATCTAAACCCCGATGAAATCACCCCTGAAGAGTACATCGAATTTCAGGCCCAAGCACAGGAGCTCGGCCTTATAGGTATCGAGCCGTTCTTACCACCAACTTACACTTTCGGAGATGACTTCTTAGACCATCTGACTGATGAAGAAAAAATAGAGGGTGACGAGCTGCTGATAACTATAATTGCGAACCCTATTATCGATGGTATACCCGACGAAGAAGACACCGAAATCGCTACAAAAAGGATACCTATCTCAACATCTACAACACCAAACCAAAACCCAGATATAGTCCAGGTGCTTATAGACGGAGCCCCAGCTCCTGACGGTCAACCTTACACCGTCGTCGGCGGCGAAAAATACGATATTGAGCCCATACTCGCCCAAGATCCCGAAGTCTATACTTATGTAGCAAGTGATGGTGTCGCAGAAGAGCGAACTGAAGAGCCATATTTTCAGTTCTACACTACAGAAGGTAGGTTTGACACCCCATACTCACTCTATGGTGATTATCAGGAAGTTACGTGGACTGCACCAGATGCTAGCGTGACTCAAGAGGTTACAATTTGGATTGTATCTAGAGATCGCAGGGGTGGAATGGGGTGGATCGAGCAAACATTTATTATAGAATAATCTAGTTACAAACTACGTTTTGCTAGGCACGGGAACAGTTGTAAAAAACCTTATAACAACCCTCTGACACACCAAGCCGAGCACAAACCCCTCGCGTATGCTACATTCCGCGACGCAACAATTATGCTCGCCCAGCCAGGGCAATAAACCGTTTTACAGAGAGTACTCCCGACATGAATCTGTCTCGTATTCTTAGCACCGTCGCTACTGGACTAGGGATTTACCTATTCAGCGGCCTCGCTGCTACGCAGGCTTTTGCTACACCAGCTGACGAAGCCCTCGAAACCCTCAGAGAGGGTCCAGCCACTCAAAACGTCGTTCAGAACAGGTTTTTCCTGAAGACTGGACGGTTTGAAATAGCTCCTGTGGGCGGTCTAGTACCGAACGACCCTATGGTGCGTAGGCTCTTGGGTGGGTTCGCACTGAACTACCACTTTAGCGAGGAGTTCTCGGCTTCTAGCCAGATCTTCTACTCACCAGACCTCGCGGAGAGTGACCTTAAGGGGCTAACAAACACATTGGTCCAGATCGCAAACTCTGGAACTGGTGGTGTTTCATTTCAGCAGCCCGTTGATAAGATAATTTTAGGCGCGACATTCAGCGCACAATGGGCGCCAGTTTACGGAAAGATAAACCTACTTGGAGAATCTGTCTTAAACTTCGACCTCTACCTCCAAGGCGGCTTGGGATTACTGACACTGCAGCGCGGTTATGCTAGATATAACAGTGGCCAAGTCCAGATTGATCGGACTGAAGTAGACGTAATGGTCCCCGCATCAATGGGTTTCGGCATTGATTTCTTTCTCAACCAAAGAACTGCCTTAAAGATCGATGTTCGCAACTTAATGTACCTAGGAGCGGCGCCTGACTATAGCGCTGATGACGGGTTACCAGTTTCGGAAAGCAGACTATACCAATCATTGATCGTCAGTACTGGCGTATCTTTCTACTTCCCAAACATGAGCCCTCGACTCACAGACTTTTAGGGATAAACCAACATGAAGTACAAAAACACACTGCTGCTAAGTGTCCTGTTTTCGACACCAGCGTTCGCCACAGACGGTGGTCTTGATGCTGAATCAGCCCCCAGCATAGCTCAACACTTTGCTAACCATGGAATGGCTGGAGAATTTTCATTCGACTTTTCTTACGACGGATTAGTAGACGAAGACGAAGACGATAGCGAGGATGACTACGACGACGATCTGTTTGGCGATGACGACACAAACATGGATGATCTCTTCGGCGAGCAATCCGACAGTATCCAGGAAGAACAGGATGCTGTAAGAGCTGGCGATATCGACGACAGGGTTGGAGTGGTCAGTGAGCAGATTATACTAGAGGAAGAGGCGGAGGTTGATAGGCTAATTAAGACTATTCAGCGAAAAAACTTCCTCAAGCTTGGACGTTATGAGTTGAGCCCTTATTTGGGCTTTGTTACAAACGACCCTTTTATAAACCGTTACCTGTTTGGGTTTAACGCCGCCTATCACTTGACGGAGATTTTCGCGGTTGAATTAAACGCGGGATACTCACCTGACCTCGGCGAGAGTGACTGGAAACCAATCACAAGTCAGCTCGTAAACGAGAACAAGGTCTCCCCTGATATATCTAAGCTGACATTTTTCACGAATTTCGGTTTTCAGTTCTCCCCGATCTACGGCAAAGTAGCCTTGAGCGGCAGCAGAATAATCAACTTCGATGTCTTTGGTGCGTTCGGTATGGGACTAACCCTTACCCAAGACGATCTAGAGGCACTAGGCAATGATAGCCCAGAGGCTGTTCTTACACAGAATCAATGGCACCCCACCACAAACATGGGCGGTGGAGTAAGAATTGCCGTAGACGATTCGTTCGCTATCCGAGTGGAAGGGCGCTCAATGGTCTACATCGAGACTATCGCCTCTACAACACTAGAGATGAAGAACAACTTCCTCCTCGCGGCGTCAGCCTCGTGGTTCATTCCCACCGTGAGCCGATAGACGGTTCCAAACGATACTCTGGGAGCAGAAAATGCTTAAATCATTTGTAAGTAGAATCGCAACGGTCAGCGCAGCGGCTCTTACATTTTCAACTGCAGCATACGCACTATCTTGTGATGAGATAATGAACATGGTGAACGTAAACGTACCTGTTCATATCGTAGTTCAGACCATGGAAGACTCTGGTTCTCGATTCACAGCCGACGATATTAGATGTCTTCAGCGCCAAAACGCGCCGGACCAGGTACTAGATACAGCTCGTAGCAACAGCGGTGCGGCTGAAGAACCTGAACCTGAAAGGCCACAAGAACGACGTGACAGCCGTGAGGATGATCGCCGAGACCGTGAGATGCTTGGTGAGAGTCGGCGTGATCGACGCTCAGATGCCTATGATGAACTTCCCGAAGATGGTGACGAAGGTGGCCCAGTTACGGAGTGTGACAGGGAAATTGAAAACGCCAGGGACAGACTTAGAGCTAGAAAACCACTAGCAGCGTCTAAAATTCTTTTCGATGTTCTAGAAGGTGGGCAGTGTCCAGACCAGACCACTAAGGCTCACTACTATTTGGCCCGTACACTTTACGAAATGGAGATGTACCACTCGGCACAACACTACTTCATGCAGGTAGTTCGCCGTGGACCAGCCAATAGATACTTTAAGCATGCTCTTCCAAAGTTAGTTGCCATTGCCAGATTTACTGGTGACAACAGCGAACTCATGAGAATCGTACACAGGATTCCACCTGAAGAGTATCCTCGCCAAGCAAAGAACCACCTCTACTACCTCATGGGTGTGAGGCTATACGAACGCGATGAGCTTTCAGATGCTAGACGCTACTTTGGTCAGATTTCTACTCGCTCAGAGCTATACCTAAGATCAAAGTATTTTGAAGGTGTAATATTCAACCAACAAGGCCGTCTCCGTTCAGCTGTCCAGGCTTTCCGCGATGTCATCAGAGATGCTGACGGCGTTGAACTAGAGAACGAGCGTGCGATACAGGAGGTAAGTGATCTTACTGACCTGTCTCTCCTTAACGTCGCTAGGGTCTACTACGGTATCCAGAGATTCGATGAATCCTCACGCTACTACAGCATGGTCCCTCGAGACTCCACCTACTGGCCTGAGGCTCTGTTTGAGCAGGCGTGGTCGACGTTCATGCAAAACGACCTGAATCACACATTAGGTCTACTGCTAACTGTAAACTCACCATTTTACAGTGATAATGAATTCCTGCCAGAGGCCGATGTCCTCAGAGCGCTAACATTCTTCAACCTTTGTGAGTATGACGACGTTAGCGAGCAATTGCTGAGCTTTGAAGGTGAAATGGGCCCTATCGCTGATGAACTCAGAGAGTTTGTCGAAAGGTACAGAGGTCAGGGTCGCCGTGATCTTCACGACCAAGCCTATGACGAGTACTTTGGTGAGCGCACTCTAGCCTCTGTCTTGCCAGAATCTCTATTTGTGCGTTTCCTAAGAAACAAAGATCTGGCTTCTCTGGTGAGGCATATAGACATTATGTCAGCAGAAGAGGAGTTGATCGAGGACCAGAAAGCACTCTGGCGTGACACCGTTGGTGCTCACCTAAGAACAGTTATCGCTGAGGACCGACAGTCATACAAACTACGTGCTGGACGACTACTCCTGCGTGAGGCTGACGCTATCCAGAGCCAGGTTACTGACCTATTGGGTCAATCTGAAATCATCAGATTCGAGGTCGTATCGGCTAGACGTGCCGACTACACCTACAGGATGAGCAATCCCGAAATGAACGACGGATTCCAAGGCTTAGAGCTTGATTTTGCGACATCAGTTGATTTCATATACTGGCCATTTAATGGCGAGTTCTGGCAAGATGAATTGGGGTACTACAGATACACTGAGCAGGGTTCCTGCCGATAATATAAATCATAACAATTAGGCGAAAGTCCAACACATAGGGCCGAGTCGAGAACATAATACTAGACAACAGAATTTGAATAGAGTGGGTCAAAAATGAAGCATAAATTCTCACAAAGCAGTTTTTCTCGCAAGGTAGCACTACCTTTAGTGCTGTTGTTTGCGGCACAGATGCCAATAGCACCGAGCGCATTTGCGCAAGAGGAAGAAGAACGGGAGGAGGTTAGAGTCCTTCGCGCCTCCGAACTCTCTCGTGAACAGGTATCGGACGAGTACAGAAGGCGAGCTCGTGAAGCTCGTCACCGCGAGATGGATTTCGCCAAGGACCTCCTAAGAGGAGGAAACCTGCAGGGTGAAAGATCAGCCGAGTTGATGCTCAGGCTAGCTGACCTTTACTTCAAAGAGGGTCGAGATATCTTTTACGCCGAGATGGAGGCTCATCAAGCTGCCTTCGACGCCTGTTTCAACAACCCAAACTGCGATACCGCTACAATGCAGGCGGACAACCATCGCTCAGCTGAGTGGCAGGACAAAAGTATTCGCCTTTACCGAAGAATACTACAACAGTTCCCTAACTTCAACAGAGCTGATGAGGCAGTGTTTTACTTAGCATCAGCCCTTCAAGATACTGGAAGTCGCGAAGACGCTATCGAGCAGTTTCAACACCTAGTTCGTATATACCCAGACTCTGAATTTGTTGCAGATGCATACATTCAGATCGGTGAGTTCTACTTTGATGACAATAACGCCTACCTCGCGCTACAAGCTTACAGAAAGGCCGCTAGATTCAGGGACTCAGACAAATTCGCCTTCGCCCTCTATAAGCTTGCTTGGTGCTATTTCAACGTAGCAGAGTACGGTCGAGCGATAGAGACTATGAAGCGAGTTGTAACCGTCTCGGAGGCTCAAGAAGAGGAAGGTGGAACAGGTATTCGACTCGGTGAGGAGGCCATGCGTGACCTCGTAAGGTTCTTCGCTGACGCTGGTGACATGGATGGTGCTATTGAGTACTTCACTAGCCGAGGACAGACAGAACTAATCCGTTCAATGCTTAGGCGCTTAGCCTCTACATACCTGGAACAGGGAAAATTCGAAGAGACTATCGAGACATATAGGCGCCTAATATCTAGGGAGCCAAATGGTCCAGACCTTCCTGAATTCCAGGATGAGATAATCAAGGCTTACATCCGCATGGGCCGTAAGCAACAAGCTGTTGAAGAGATCGAGAGACTGCGTAGGGACTATGGTCCCGACTCATCTTGGGCTCGCCAGAATGCGGCTAACGCCGAGGCACTAACAGCAGCTAACGAAGCGATCGAAAGGAACCTCCGAACTGTAGCTATGAACTTCCACGAAGAGGCTCGCCGCCTTAGAGCTGGACGCTCTGCTCGGGAAGCATACAACTTAGCAAGACAGGCGTACGTCCTGTACCTTCAGGACTTCCCAGACAATCGTTACACCTACGATATGCGCTATCAATATGGTGAGCTCCTCTACAAACTTGAGGACTTCTCGGCTGCATACGCAGAGTTTATGACTGTGGTATCAATCGATGAGGCTGGTCAACATACCCAGCACTGCTCAGAGTCCGCAATCCATGCCGCTAACGAATTGGTAGAGGCCGACTCAGGCAGTAGCCCTGCAAGAGGCACAACTGACTCTGTAGAGCTAAACGATCCAGAGCAGAAACTATTGGCTGCTCTTGACCAATTCGCTCGGATCTACCCAGATCACGAGAACACTAAGGTCTCAATCTATAGATCTGCATATTTGTTGTACGAACACAACCAATTCCGTGAGTCTTCAGAGCGCTTTAGAACCGTAATCAGGATGGACCCTGGTTCGAGTCAGGCTGAGCAGGCCGCCCACCTTATCCTTGACTCGCTGGGTCTAGTTGAAGACTGGGAAACTCTGCAGGCTGTAGCACAGGACTTTATCTCGCAAGAGGACCTAGGAAGTAGGCGCTTCAAGAGAGAGATCGCCGAGGTCTATGAAAACGCATCGTTCAAGCTGGTCCAGGTCAACTTTGAAGAGCAAGAGAACTGGCTAGGTGCTGCTGACGGCTTCTGGGCCTTCTACGAGCAGTTCCCTGAGAGTGAGAATGCCTCGAGAGCCCTTAACAACGCCGCTGTTTATTACGGGCAAGAGGGTAAGCGAGAGAGAGCCATGACAACTCGCCGAGTAATCGTTGAAAACTTTGAAGAGAGCGAATTCTTTGAGGACCACCTCGCTCTACTTGGGTACGATCACGAGGTCATTGCAGACTTTGAAGAGTCCGCTACGCTTTACGAGCGGCTCTTTGAGATTAATGATGAACATGAAAAGGCCGCTGGTGCGATATACACCGCTGCTAGGTTCAGAGAGGCCATGGGTGATTGGGAGGGTGCAATTACTAACTACCGCGCCTATATGGAGACATATCCAGATGCCACCGAACCATCTAGTAAGCTGATGCCTCTAGATATTGCTCGACTCCTAGAGGCTAATGGCCAATGGAACGACGCAAGCCGTGAGTTCTACGAATTCTACAGTCAAAGAGACACAGACGGGATCACTCCTGATCAGCTTATGTACGCAAGACTGCACTACGCTCAGGCGCTCTTCGAATTGAACCGAGACGACCGCGCCCTACGAGCCTACAGAGCCAACCTAGAGTGGTACAACGACCAACAAAGCTCTGGGGCGACGTTTGAGATATCTAACAACTTCGCAGCAGAAATGATGTACAGGCTATCTCAGGATGAGTTCAACTCATACATGGCGCTTGACCTAAGCGGACCAGGCAGAAACGCCAACAGGCGTGAGGAAGACCGGGTTCTCAGTGAACAACTCAACTCAAAGAAGGAGGCGCTAGCATCAATCGAAGCGACTCTCGCTGAGATTGTAGCCACAGGTGCCGCCAAGTGGAGTATAGCTGCCTTGGTAAGGTTAGCAGAGTGCTACGACAATATGTCAGACACATTCTCAAATTCACACATCCCTACCTACCTAGAGAATGAGAACCAAATCCGCTTCTACCAATCTGGTATGCAGCAATTTGCTCAGCAGTATCTAGAAAAAGGTCTTATCGAGTACAACAGAGCGCTCGAGAAAGCCTATGAGGTACATCTATACAACGAGTTCACCGCTAGGGCGGCCCAGAGAAGAAGTGAGATTCTTCCGCTAGACTTCCCTATTATGGTTGAACAACTCCTTGAGCCGAACGCAACTTCGGCAGCACGCATAACATACGACTTTGTCGTAGACTTCGAGTAAGAGAGATGAGCATGTCAAAGTATTCTATTCTCGCACTTGCGCTCTCAATAGCACCCGCCATGATGGCGTGTGGTGAGAGGCAAGCCCCCGAAACTTCAACTGAAACCATACAGGTTGTCTCACCAGAGAGAGCGTTCTCCCAAGGCGTTTCAGTACTACAGTCACCAGATAGGGACGGTGTGGTGGACTATGCTGCGGCATACTCCCACTTCAGCTTGGCGCTATCTAGCCTTGATGACAACTCAAACCTACACTTCAACGCGGGGTGGACGGCTGAGCAGTTAGGCCTGACAGATGACGCGATAAGGCATTACAGAGCCGCACTCAGGACAGACGGCAACTCAACTGAAGCTATGTATAACTTAGCGGCAATACTAAGTGACAGCGGCGAAGCTAACGAATCTGTCGTTCTCTACAGGAGCTACCTGGAGGGCAACGAAGGCGACATCAACGTTCGCAACAGTCTTGTAGACGCACTGCGTCAAGCTGGTGATTTCGAAAATGCTATATCAGAAGTCAGCGACATTCTTATGTTAGACATATCTAACACTGACGCATACCGAAACTTATCACGAGTCTATTATGACATGGGTCAGATGGGATTAGCAGCCATCGCTGCTGAGAAGGCTAAGCTTCTCTCGGATTCAGATCCTGGTATATACAACAACCTAGGAATGATCTACTTACAGCAGGGAGACGTGGGTGCAGCCCTAGAGTCATTCCAAAATGCCCTAGTTCTTGATCCAAACTCAGTACCAGCTAGCCTTAACTTGGGTTGGTTAGCGCTGTCATCTGGGGATTATGCACTAGCCAACGAACGTTTTGAGACTATCCGTCAGATAGAACCTGGCAACTTTGACGGCCTTTTAGGTTACGCGGTATCACTTAGAGGTACTGGTGATTTGGAGGGTGCTGCAGAAGCCTATACAACCGCCATCCAGATAGACCCTTCAAACGGACTGGCATACCAGAACGCTTCCGCACTGCACGCAAAATACACAAACAACTTTGATCTGGCGGTTCAGTACCTTGAGGATTGGAAAACAGCTCTCGTAGGAGACCCCTCTTATGGACTACAGCACCCTGTTCATGGTCTTTTGCAAGAAGTCAGAGACCTTCAGGGTGAATGGGCTGCCGAACAGGATGCCATCGCCGCTGCTGAACGTGAGGCTGAAGAGTTTCGCCAGGCACAGATTGCTCAGCTAGAGGAGCTTAGAGGGGTAGTAGAGACATACAGGCAGTCCATAGACACCATCAGGTGTCCAATGGTTGAAGAAATGGGGATGATTGAAGAGTTTGAAATGGTTGCAGAGACGGCCATTGACACCATTGACGCACAGGACTTTGCTACTGCACAGCAATTGTTCATGATTATCAATGAGTATCAAGACACCATCGTCAATGACCTAGCTCCATTCTGTGAGGAGGCTCCTGTAGAGGAAGCTCCTGTGGAGGAAGCTCCTGCTGAAGAGGCTCCTGCTGAAGAGGCTCCTGCTGAAGAAGCTCCTGCTGAAGAGGCTCCTGCTGAAGAAGCTCCTGCTGAAGAATAGATAACCATAATGGATTGCCGCAGAATCAACAGGTGTTGTTGAGGATAGTGGCCTTTCAACAAAACAAGAGACCGCAAAAAAGAACCAACAGACCCCCTAAAAGATCGGATTTACGGCAACCTGACACCGTTTGGCTTGTGCAAACCGTCTATAGCCTGCATTATCTGAAGTAGGCACGATTAGTTTTGCACGCTTAATTTCGTCTATCTTTTAGAACTCCCAACCTCGGAGGAACCAAAAATGATCAAAGTTACAATAAAGGCAATAGCAATAAGCATAGGATTGACTGTGGCAACAGGCGGTGTAGCCCTTGCTCAAGAGTCTAGCGACTCAGAGCCAGAGATTCGATACAGAGCCAGAACAGAGATCGACTTTGAAGGAGTAGACGTTGCTGGTGAGCTCGTAAGACCTACAGGAGCGCTCCTGCTAGATCGAAAACAGGGATCATTCAACCCTCTGATTCGACTTAGAGAAGAGTTCAACCTTGAGATGGAACACTCCGTAAACTTCATTCGGTAACTTCCAAGCTAGTTAAATCAATATAGTCCAATAACGGAAAGCACAGGGGCGCCCACATGGCGGACAGTTTATCACTTACATTCGAGATATATAACGGCGAAGAGTTCTTGTTCAAAGAGCAACTCTCGGCCGAGAGCGTAACCATAGGTAAAGGTCCTGCAGCGATGCTTAGGATTGAGGATGACTCTCTAGCAGACTTGCAGGCTGTCATTAACCTAAGTGACGAAGGGACCGTGCAGATTCTGGACCTAGTAGGTTCAGGCACTACAGTAAATGGTACCGAAGTTGTTAACGCCGAATTAGCCACAGGCGACACTATCGAGGTTGGGGCTATAAAGATCATCATTGGGATTGACGGAGATTCGGTATCAGCCGCTCCTCGTGGAGATGACGATGAGGTAACAGAAGGCAACGTAAACACAGTAGGTGACGTAGACCTAACTCATAAGACTGAGACAGAAGTTCTAGCAGAAGACATCTCAGAGGATGTAATGGCGTTTATCATGCGCTCAGGAACATCTAGCTCAGACGTAGGCCTTGACCGTAGTAAGCCACCAGTACTTGAGGTCGCGGAGATCTGGGGCGACGTAATAATGGACGTTCGTCACTTCGCTAGAGGAAAGAGCGTAAACATTGGTACAAGCACAGGGCACAGATGGTATATCCTAGGTCAGCCTATAGCCTGGGTACCTCCTGCGTTCGCTAAAGTGGCTTGGGCCTTCCCTCCAACTCTCTCGGAAGCAAAAGAAGAGGTACGCAACGATTTCTACGTGCCTTCCGACAACCTTCCGTCAGAAGACTTCAACCTGTTCAAACCAGATGGGCAGAATTTCATATGTAGATTCTCTGATCGTTGGGCTGGATTCATTGATGTAGGCGAAGACTCTCGTAGAACTCTTTCAGATGTCATAAGTGACGGTAGCGCAAAGCAAGTTAGCGCGGGGGTTTACGAACTATCTGTAACAAACGACACCAGGGTTGTTCTAGATATTGGACACGTTATCGTCTTCGGACAAATGGTGAGCCAGTCCAAACGTGTAAAAGGCGCAATGAAGCTTGATTACGCGTTCCTAGCAATATTGGCGTTTGTGTCTTTCCTTGGTATTATGGCTGGCGTACTCGCAAGCCAAGCGACTCTAAGTGGAGCCGACGTGAACAGCCTTGACGAACGTTTCGTCGAGCTGCTTCTTCAAGAAGACGAGCCTGAACAGCACAGGGAGCGTGATAGCCAGCCAGAGGCAAACCCTGACGCTGGTGAGGGTGCAAAGGCCAAAAAGGAAGAGGGAAAAGTCGGCGAAAAAGATGCCGAAATGGAGCGCGCCAAAGGAAACAAGGTTGAGATTGAGCGTCAAGAGCTCGATCGTGATGTCGCCCAGAACGCTGGCCTAATGGGTCAGATGAATGAGATGGGTGGTATGGACGGAATCATGGGCAACAGTGTCGTAGACGACTCAATGATGGGTGGAATCGGCGGAGTGCTCGGTGCGCGAGGTACCCAGATGGGTTCTGGTGGACTAGGCTCACGTGGTAGCGGAATGGGCGGAGGCGGATCGGCGTCTGGGCTCGGCGGTACTGGTACTCGTGGTCGTGGAGGCGGGTCAAGTGGATTCGGTGAGGGCGGTGGAAACTTCGGCCCCAGAGGTGAAGGTGCTATTGGTCGAATCGGTGGTGATCCAATCATCCTCGGTGCACTGGACAAGTCACTTATTGACCGCGTTATCCGCCAGCACATGGCACAGATTAGATACTGTTACCAGCGTCAATTGAACACTACCCCTACCCTCAATGGTAAGATCGTAGTAAAGTTCGTTATCAGCGGTGACGGTTCAGTATCTCAAGCAAGGACACACTCATCCACTATGGATGGCGGCAGCCCTGTTGAGTCTTGCATCAACGATAGGTTCTTGAGATTCCAATTCCCAGAACCTCGCGGTGGTGGAATCGTAATCGTAAAATACCCGTTCATCTTCTCACCACAATAGAGATCGCAGTTCGGTCTAGAGATTTGAAGAGAGAGACAACATGAAAACATCACTATTACTTGCCCTTACTGGGCTTACTGTCAGCTCAACAGGGTTTGCTCAGGACTACGACGACTGGGAGGACTCGGCAGAGGCTATTGAAGAGGTGGCTCCTGCAGTTAGAGAGGTTGTGAAAGGGAGCTATGCCAAGGCAAATGTTGGTGCTGCAGCATACCTTCTAGACTTCGCTGGCTTCGTCAGTGCAGGTACTGCCGTGTCTATGGGGTATGGTCAAGACTTCATTGACCAAGAGACCTTTTCAATGGCTTGGGAGGCTAACTTCACCCAGGGCATCCACAATGGCCTACACTATTCTGGGCAAGGAGATGCTGGGTGCCAAGGCGCCGGTGGAGCAGCTCCCTGCCTACAGGGCGATCTAAGAACTTATACTTTCACCGCCGCTGTAGAGGCTTCAACATATTTCAAGAGAAGATATGGGTTGGGTGTTAGGGTTGGCGCTGGAGCTCTAGTATCTCCGCTACTTATCGAAGACGAGGCCTACCTCAATGAGGTTGTTGGTGGTGAGTTTCGAGGGTATGATCCTGGATACCACGGGGGAGTCAAGCCTTTAGTGTTGTTTGGGCCGACATTCGAGTACTACTCTAAGTTGTCTCACTTCTCAGTAGGGATAGACGCCGACATATTTTATGCTATCGGATTTGACTTGGGCGTAAATGCAACTGCTTTCATGAAGTACACGTTCTAAATAGTAGCTTTTAAAGAGCAAAATTATTGATTGTTTAGTCAATGCAATTGACAAGCGGTGATCTCGAGATAATATACGCCCTGTAATTAGGAGTGTTTGTGAGATTTACCACGGTTTTAGGTCTTCTATTGGTAACTGGTTGTGTCGGGTTGGACGCAATGAATCCAGAGGAATCGTCTGAGCAAGAGCTCTACGGGGATTTGTCTATATCACCTGGTCGAGTAGACTTCGGATACGTTGAGCCTGGTCGCTTGGCAACAGAGTCCATAGTCCTAAGTAACAGCGGGACACTGCCGATAAACATCAACTCCATTGAGCTTGTAGGGTCGAACGTATTCTCAATAGACAACGCTGGTTCACTACCAGACAGCATAGCTCCAGAGGGTGAGGCTATTGTCTCGCTGAGCTTCGCACCAGCGGCAGAGGCTCCATACAGTGGCTCAGTAGGCCTCCAGACTGACATAGTTGGGTTTGAATATCTTGAGATTGAAGTTGTGGGTAGCGGAACATTAGAAGAGTTCGACACTAGCGATCCTGCTTCAAACCCCCTCTTAAGCGTCGATGTTTCATCAATAGACTTTGGTCAGGTAGATCTAGGCGGTATGGGCAGCGCATCGGCTGTATTGTCGAACGCTGGTCCAGACTCAGTGATGATAGCATCTATTGACTTTACAGATCCCGCTTTCTCTTGGGGGCGAGAGCTAAACCTACCTTACATACTATCTGGTGGTAGCTCTAAGGAGATATCTTTCACCTTCTCACCGTCCACGGAGACGACGATAGCTGGATGGGCTACAATTAACTCCGATGACTTCGCGTCTCCCGAGTACGACATCGAGCTTGTTGGTGAAGGTGCCGACCTATGCTCCATCTGCTCACCAATAATCAGTGTTGATACTGGTGGCGACGATGATCATAATATGAGCGACTTTGTAAGCTTGCTCGGACTAAAAGATAGAAAGACTGTCACAATAATGAACATAGGTGACGAACCTCTTGAGATATCGAACATCAACCTAAATAACGACACAATGTTCCCTGAAGGGGTCTTCTCGTTAGAAGGTGGGCCTAATAACACCGTTACTTTAGCGCCGTATGATAGCTTCTCTTTTACTGTCGTTTACAAGGCAACAGCCACTGGTATCGACGTAGCACAGCCAAATCAGAACAAGAATGTTCTACATATATGGACTAACGACCAAGGCGAGTCAGATTATGTCATAGGCCTAACTGGATTAGGGATATAAACGATTTGGTGTTTGTCACTGAAGGCTTGATCGGATATTAGAGCGGCTCCGCGGAATAGTCCGCAAAACTGCGACATGATCGCAAAAAACCGTACGACGGCCAATGGTAACCCTAGTCGTCCAATGCGAGGTACATAATGGCAAAATCAGCAGGTCTAATAGGCCGCAAAATTGGTATGACTCAAATCTTCTCTGAGGATGGAACCGTAAACCCAGTAACTGTTATCGAGGCTGGGCCGTGTTCAGTTCTTATGGTGAAGACAAACGATAAGGACGGCTACAACGCTGTTCAATTAGGGTTTGGCTCTCGAAAGGACAAGCATACTACTAAGGCACAAGCAGGACACTTTGCCAAGGCTGGTGTTGCTCCCGCTCGCGAAGTAAAAGAGTTCCGAATGGACTTAGAACCAACATTCGAGGTTGGTAGCTCTATTACTACTGAAGATCTTTTTAAGGAGGGCCAACGAGTAGACGTAACAGGAACATCAAAGGGGCGTGGCTTTGCTGGTGTTATGAAGCGCCACAACTTTGCTGGCTTCATCAGCTCTCACGGTACTCACGAGTTCTTCCGTCACGGTGGTTCAATTGGTTGTAGTCTTACTCCCGGCCGCGTAGCCAAGGGAATCAAGATGCCAGGCCACATGGGTAACGCTCGCACAACTATTCAGAACCTATCAATCACAAAGATCGATTCTGAGCGTAACCTTATCTACATCCGCGGTGGAGTCCCTGGACCCAACGGCGGCGTAGTCTACATCTCTGATGCTGTAAAGCTCAGCTAAATATAGACCACAAAAACAGAGAGGCCCTGGTAGCGTTTGCTATCAGGGCCTCTCTGTTTTTGTGGTCTACTCGTCAACTTGTTCTATAGTTTGGGCTCTCTTTGGTAATTATAACATCGTGAACATGGCTCTCTTTGAGCCCAACTGATGTCATTCGAACAAATCTGGCGTTTTTCTTCATTTCAGGTATATCCATGCTGCCAGTGTAGCCCATAGACGCTCTGAGGCCTCCCACCATCTGAAATATTACTTCCCCTATTGGGCCCTTGTAAGGCACCCTCCCCACTATTCCTTCAGGGACTAATTTCTTAGCTTGGCCTTCTTTCTGGTCTTGGAAATACCGATCCGATGAGCCCGCTTGCATAGCTTCAATAGAACCCATGCCTCGATAACTCTTGTAACGCCTACCACCCAACAAGATAACATCTCCTGGTGACTCATCAGTACCAGCTAGCATAGATCCCAACATTACTGAATCTGCACCTGCTGCTATAGCCTTAGCAACATCTCCCGAGAATTTAATCCCTCCATCTGCTATCAGTGGAACCCCATGACTTTTCGCAACAACAGCGCAGTCAGCTATAGCTGTGAGCTGAGGAACACCAACACCCGCAACTATACGTGTAGTACAGATTGAACCAGGGCCTATGCCGATTTTTATTGTGCTGGCCCCTGCCAAGATGCAAGCCTCTGCCGCCTCTGCCGTAGCAATATTACCCACCACTATCTCTAGCTCTGGCCACCTAGCCCTAGCCTCTGAGGTCGCCTTTAGCACGCCTGATGAGTGGCCGTGTGCGGTATCAATAACAATGGCATCAACACCTGCCTCGATTAGAGCCTCCATTCTATCCTGCTGGCCAGGACCAACAGCAGCGGCGCACCTTAGCCTTCCTCGATCATCTGTAGTCGCCAGAGGGAAAAGCTCCGAATTTTCGATGTCCTTAATAGTTATAAGCCCAGATAGGTTTCCTCCATCGTCAACAACTAGAAGCTTCTCAATCTTGTGCCTCTGCATCAGCTCCTTGGCACGCTCAAGGCCTGTACCAGGTGGGGTGGTCACCAACCCATCCGAGGTCATAACCTCACTTATTTTTCTGTTTAGTCGCTTCTCGAACCTCAAGTCTCTGTTTGTAAGTATACCCACCGCAGCTCCGTCGACTACTATTGGTACACCTGAGATAGAGTGCCTAGACATTACATCCATAGCTTCTCGAATAGTATGGTTGGGGCTCATCGTAATTGGATCGGCTATCACCCCTGTGACCGCTCTCTTTACCTTCTGTACTTCTGCAGCCTGCTGGGCTATCGTAAGGTTCTTGTGGATAACCCCTATGCCACCGCAACGAGCCATGGCTATAGCTGCCCTTCCCTCCGTAACTGTATCCATTGCTGATGAGATCAGAGGGACATTAAGCCTAATATTGGGAGTAAAATTTGTTGATACGTCAACCTCGTGGGGCAGAACGTTAGAGGCAGCAGGAACTAACAACACGTCGTCAAAGGTCAGGGCCATCTTGGGTTGAGCATCTAACATCGTACACCTCGAAAATTATTGTTGGTGCCAAATACACCACCCCCCAGACTACTGCAAGGGTCGATTAAGTGACACTCTTGTCCAACGCAATGGATCGGTCATTGACGTAGTGACCGTTACAGCCTATACGTCAGTAGCAAAATTGAGTAGTTCAAACCTCTGAACTACGATATTTCAGACACAAAAATAAACATCTCATAAACAAGAATTAATAGATTTTGGAGAAGACCATGATTCGGATCGCAGCGATCTCAATATCAGCCCTCATATTAACAGCCTGCGGTGGAGCTAAACACGCCGCTACTTACGACCTAGCTGCAGCCTCTGCAACTGGCGATATCTCGACTACTATAGAGCTAGCAGACGCAGCATGGGACAACCGTGGTGATACGACCTCACTTATAAGCTCACTCGAGTTATATGAAGAGGCTCTTTCAACAGACCCTGGCAACAGACACGCTCTTGAGCGACTAACTCGAGGGTATTTCTTCTTGGGCGACGGTCACCTTGATGAGATGGAGCAAAAGCTTGAGGCATGGGATACATCAGTAACCTTCGGTAAACAGTGCATGGGCCTAAACACTGAGTTTAGGGCTCTTATTGACTCTGGCGAGCACGACGAAGGTACCGCATCTATAGCTTTCACAGAAGTAGACGTGCCCTGTGTATACTGGACCGCCACATCTCTAGGGAAGTGGGCGAAGGCACAAGGCTTGGCTGTAACACTAGCCAACATACCAACCGTAAAAGAGTGGATAGGCCGACTAACCACGTTGGCGCCTGAATACTACTACCAGGCGACTAGCCGCTACTGGGGCGCCTACTATGCCGCAATCCCATCGTTTGCTGGGCGCGATCTAGAGAGGAGCCGTAACGACTTCAACGCAGCGATAGAGGCATACCCAGAGTTCCTTGGTTCTCATGTAGCTTTGGCTGAATACTGGGCCACTAAAGCCCAAGACATCGCCGTATTCGACGAATCACTATCTCTAGTCTTGAGCCAGTGTCCAAACACTATTGAGGGTATCATAGCTGAGCAGGAAGCTGAGCATCGCAAGGCGAGATACTTGCTTGAACAACGGTCTGAGCTGTTTGTAGATTCAGACAGTGTTGAAGCCCCTGTTATAGCTGAGTTGGACTGTACACCAGAGACAGTTGAAGAAGCTTCCGATGAGGCTACTGATGAGGCGGCTACTGATGAGGCGGCTACTGATGAGGCGGCTACTGATGAGGTAGCTACTGATGAGGCGGCTACTGATGAGGCAGCTACTGATGAGGCGGCTACTGAAGAAGAATCTAATGAAGAAGCTTCCGATGAGGCAGTTGAGTAAACGGAAGTTAAGTAGGAGGACAAAATGAAGAAATCAGCATTTGCATTGCTCACATGTGGTCTCACCACATTGATTATGAGTAGCAACACTAGTGAAGCTACAGCCACATACACACTAAACTTCGGTACAGTAGCTCCTGAGGGTACGCCATGGGCGGATCACCTACAAGCAGCCAAACGGCGTATTGAGCGTGACTCAAATGGAGAGATTCAAGTAAGAGTCTTTCTGGGTGGAGCTCTAGGTTCTGAAGTTGAGATGGTAGAGGATATAATCGCTGGTCAGAGGCTACAAGGTGGTGGGATCACTACTGCGTCAGTGGCTCAAGGGGCCAACGTACCACTACTGATGATGCCAGAGCTTCCATACCTGTTCCGTAACTTAGATGAGGTAGATGCAGTTCTTGACCAAGTATTATGGGATCCTGTCGCTGATCAGCTTAGCGAGCGTGGCCTGGTCATGGGCGCATGGGCTGAAAACGGTTGGCGCAATTTCGCAACAACGGGTCCAGTAACTTCACCAGAAGAGCTAGCGCAGTACAAAATGCGCTCACAGGAGTCACCGGTCCACTTGGCTATGTACGAGGCCTTTGGTGTTCAAGCGGTGGCGAAGCCTGTATCAGAGGTACTACCCGCACTTAACACTGGTATTGTCGATGGCTTTGACAACACTCCCCTCTTCTCACTAGCAGCTGGATGGTTGGGCCCTATAAGCCACTACACTCTATCTGAGCACATCTATCAACCTGCTGCTATTGTTTTCTCAGAGAGGTTCCTAGACACACTAACGCCTGAGCTGAGAGCTGTTGTACTGGGTGACCGCGACACTGAATCGTCTATTGGACGAGTCGGTGTAAGAGAGCTTCAGAGCCAGTTAATTTCTAGTATCTCTGAATCTGGAAAGACTGTGGTTACACTTACCGATGAACAGCGTAGGGTCTTTGCCCGCCAGTCTCGAGATGTGCGACGACATTTTGTAGTAGATCACCCAGAGCTAGCCGAGATCTTCGGAGAGGTACAAAGCCTCTTGCGCAGTATGAGACAGTAAGGAAAGAAAATTAATGAAACAGCCAGGACTGTTATCTAAAACCCTCGGAATAATTCCTAAAGCCTTCGGCTTGGTATTGTCTCTAGTATTCTCAATTATTGAGGGGGCTACTGGAGTTGTCTCTGGAGCATTGAGTTCCGTTCGAGGACTGGCAACTAGCGGACCTGTCCAGGCGGCACTGTTTTTCATTATTATCATAGTAACTGGTATACGGGTCTTAGCGGAAGAGATAGCATCCGAGTTAGACCGGCTTATATCAAATCTAGAAAAGGCCTTTATAACTGTAGCCATGCTTGTCATGGTAGCTCTAAGCTTCTTAGACTACCTCCAAAGGGAGACCGCTCTATCCATTGGTATAGACGGCGGGCCAAAGATGGCCACAGTGCTAATGGTCTGGGTAGGTTTCTTAGGGGCATCTCTAGCGACTAGACAGAACAAACACCTGTCCGTCAACGCTACGTCACGCATACTCACCCCTAAGGCTGCCAAGATCACGCAGAGATTCGTAGCCTTGGTGGCTGTGGGCTTCTGCTGGAAGTTCATGAGGTACTCGGCAGAGCTAACAGCTAACAGTATTGAGGCTGGTAGAGAATTAGAAGGGCTTCCGCTATGGGACTGGTCAATACCTGGTCTTAACCAGGTAGTATCCCTAATCTCATCTACAGAGGCTCCAATATGGAGCATACCGCTAGCTATAGGGCTGCTTGTATCGATATTGTTTTGCCGACGCCTCAGGCAGTTCGAACCAGAAGCTTCCAAGTCAAAAAGAACTGTCTTAGACACAATAAATGCAATTGGCTGCATGTTCTTACTCGGAGCGTTACTCGCTGGAAATTGGAACCCAACTGATAGTGAGGGGGCCCCTATTGAATGGCCTGTTTACACCCAGTCAACTGTACAGATGGACACATCGGAGGCAGAGCAGCTACAAGATGTAATGGCCGAGCTGTTCCAGGACACTGGTATTGAAGAGGTCGCAGAAGAAGATCAGGCTGATGAACTCTCAGCGCTTATAGGGTCGAACAGGTCAGCCGAGCCGTTCCCACAATGGCTAGCACAGATAGTGCTGCCCCTGTCGTTTGGGCTAATGGCCCTGCGCTACCTATTAGCTGCCATAGCTGGTAGCTTCGCAGGTGAAAACAGCAAATCTGAGGGTAACAGCGCACAACCTAAGCCACCTTCGTCTACAGGTAAGAATGGAAGAGACATCATATGGGCTGGGCTATTCCCAGGCATACTTCTAGGGCTTGGCGCCTCTATAATGTACGGAAAGGGCGGCCTAATATTCGCATCTGGCCTAATAATGATACTCATGGGAGCCCCCCTCTTCTTAGCAATTGGGGTGGCGGCACTATCTTGTGTTGTTCTACTTCAGGGCTTCTCTCCTGATCATGTCGCAAAAGACATGTTCGAGGCGGTCAAAAAACAAGAGCTTCTAGCAATACCTTTCTTTGTTTTGGCTGGAAACATCATGACCCAAGGTACTATTGCCAAAAGGTTAATTGGCGTCGCAAAAGCACTTGTAGGCCGTACACCAGGGGGCTTGGGTATAGCTACCATTGGTGCCTGCGTAATATTCGCCGCCATCTCTGGGTCATCACCAGTAACGGTTATCGCTGTAGGGGGCATCATGTTCCCTATGTTAGTACGTGATCGATACCCTGAGAACTACTCACTCGGTGTACTAACCTCTGCAGGATCCTTGGGAATAATAATCCCACCCTCAGTACCCATGATCGTATACGCGATAATGGTTAGCTCAAAAGACAACCCAGTATCACCAAACGACCTGTTCATAGCGGGAGTACTTCCAGGACTACTTATCGCTGGCCTGCTTGTCTTCTACACCCTGTACCAGACACGACCAAGGCCTGGAGCACCTCAGATACTTCTGCCTGAGATAAAGGGGTCTTATGGAGCAAACCTAGCCAAAGAACTATGGGTAAGCCTTCCATCTTTGATGCTACCTATCTTGGTACTTGGTGGAATCTACGGGTTACTTGGACCACTTAAGTTCGACGTAACGGAAGCAGCTGGTATCGCAGTCGTCTATGCTCTCTTTGTTGAATTGGTTGTTCACAGAGAGCTAAAGATCAAGGCGCTACCTAAGATTATTTCAGATGCTGGTGTGATGATGGGAAGCCTATTCCTCATTATTGTTCTGGCCCTAGCGTTCAATAAATTCCTAGCCGAGAGGTACATACCTCAGGCAGCAGCGGAATGGCTAGCTGGCCATGTTCACAGCGAGTGGCAGTTCTTAATACTGGTAAACCTATTCCTGTTAGCTATTGGCTGTATTATGGATATCCTATCGGCCATCCTAATTGTGGCGCCACTTCTGGCCCCTATCGCCTACTCTTTCGGTATAGACCCCGTTCACTTCGGTATCATATTTATCGTAAACTTAGAGCTTGGCTACCTGACTCCTCCGATGGGAATAAATCTATTTGTTGCATCAACGGTATTTGAACGGCCGCTTGGGAGCGTTATAAAGTCGGTTATACCGTTCTTGCTGATTATGTTGGTTGCCCTAGTAATAATCTCTTGGGTCCCTATGCTATCAACAGCGCTTCTCTAAGAGTTAAATCAAAGTACCCCAAAGAGGTCGTAGATGACACCCCAAACACAGAGCCGTGATGGCACTACGCTTTATGTCGAGACCTTCAAAAGCGAGAAAACTGAGAAGGCACACCTTCTATTAGTCCATGGGGCTAATGAGCATATTGGTAGGTATTCTCACGTAATTAAAGCCTTAAACAGTGCTGGGTACACTGTTACGGGGATCGACTTAAGGGGGCACGGACGCTCTTATGGCAAAAGAGGCCACATTATGTCTTGGGGAGACTACAGGGACGACCTAAGAGCAGCAGCTAAGTTAGCGAGTTGCCCAGTCTTTGTTCTTTCGCACTCAATGGGCGGATTGGTCGCTGCGGACACGCTTAGGGACCCACAATTCGAGGTTCGAGGACTCATATTATCAAATCCTCTGTTCTGCCTCGCATTCACGCCACCCGTAGTCAAAACAACTGTAGCAAAACTAGTTTCCAAGGTTCTGCCTGCATTGTCGATGGGAAACGAAGTGAATGTCTCTCACCTATCACGAGACAAAGATGTACAGGCTGCATACAAAACAGACCCATTAGTAACCAGTACACTCAGCCCTAGATGGTTCACAGAGATGCTAAAAGCGATGAATCGCGTAGACCAGGAGGGTGAAAAGATCACATACCCTACCCTTCTTCTTCAGGGTACGGAGGACAAGGTCACCTCTGTGGAGGCTGCAGCCACTATTGTAGGTAAATTTGCAAGCCAAGACAAAACAATAAAAAGCTACGACGGGCTATACCACGAGATATTAAACGAACCTGAGAGAGAGGTTGTAATAGCTGACATAATTGAATGGCTTGATTCTAAGATTTAGAAATAGGAGTTCACGATGAGTAACAAATCGCGCCTAATTGAAATATTGAAAGAGAAATCAGTAAGGTTTGGGCACTTTGTGTTGGTCTCTGGTCGAGAAAGTGACTTTTACGTTGATGGAAAACAGACGACGCTGGACGCCGAAGGTTCCAACATAATCGCTAGACTGATCCTAGAGCAATTGGCTCCTGGAGTAAAAGGAATAGGCGGTCTATCAATGGGTGCAGATCCAGTAGCATCATCGGTAGCGGCCATATCTTGGGACAAAGGTACACCTGTACAGGGTTTTCTTATCAGAAAGGAGGCCAAGGGACACGGAACTGGTCGCTCTGTGGAGGGTCGCAACAGCCTAGGTGAGGGTTCGCCCGTCTGTATAGTCGAGGACACCACCACAACAGGCTCCTCCCTTATGAAGGCTGTTGAACTAGCAGAGGCCGAGGGCCTTAAGGTTGTACAGACCATCACTGTTGTCGATAGGCAGGAGGGTGCAAGTGAAATGATGACTGCCAAAGGCTACACTCTAGAAGCGTTAGTTACTAGAGCAGAACTAGAGGGGTAGGCGTGGAGAACTCCTCCTTAGGCGCAGCCGTTCACTCGGCACGAAGACGCATATTAGTCGAGAAAGTTGGCGGCCCTGTTCTGCTAATGGGAAACAATACCCAGCCGCGTAATCTTCTGATGAACAAGCTACCGTTCAGACAGGACTCAACATTTCTATATTACACTGGTTGCTCAACTCCTGGTGCTGCGGTCCTAATCAATGGACAGGAAGAGACACTGTTCTTGCCCATTCCAGGAGAAGGTGATGAGCTGTGGCACGGCCCTCACCCATCATTGATGGAACAGGAGTCTCTTTACGGTATAAAGATAAGAGACATAACAGCGCTCGAGAGTTCGTGTGCAAATCTAACACTAGATACATTGGCCAACTCAGATCCACGAAGTAACTCAATAGGTGAAAGGTTATCGGGGCGCTCCCTAAGCTTCGGAAGAGACATGGGCTCTCCTGGACTTGTAGGTGCAATTATCGAACAGCGAAGGCTAAAGTCTTCCGAGGAAATATCACAGCTAAGGATAGCCGCACAGCTAACTAGTAAGGCTCATATCGCCGCGATGAAAGCAACCAAACCCGGTGTTCATGAGGCTGAGATAGCAGCGGTATTCAAGCACGAATTTTTCAAGGTGGGAGTTGTTGAAGGCTACCATTCAATAGTTACAGTAGAAGGCGACATACTTCACAACCCGTACTACAAGAACATCCTAAATGATGGAGACCTCTTACTCTTAGATGGTGGGGCAGAGGTCAACAGTGGATATTGCTGTGACGTCACTAGGACCTGGCCAGTATCGGGCACCTTCACACCTAAGCAGCGTTCAGCCTACGAGGCAGTGCTGGAAGCCCACCATAAGGCGGTCTCCATGTGCCGCCCAGGTGTTAGATATCGCGATATCCACCTGACTTCGGTCAAGGTAATAGCCCAATGGCTTATCGATGAGAACATCATATCCTGCGGTCTAGAGGAGGCAGTAGAAACTGGCGCGGCTGCACTCTTTTATCCTCACGGAGTAGGACACCTTCTTGGATTAGATGTTCATGATCTAGAGGCCTTTGGCGATAAGGCGGCGTACGCTGATGGCAGGGGGCGATCAAAACAATTCGGTCTTGGGGCGCTCAGGATGGACCTCGATCTGGAGCCTGGTCTGGTTGTAACTATTGAGCCTGGTTTCTACGTAGTCGACGCAATACTTCGCTCTGAATCACTTACTAGTCAGCACGCAGGACGAATAAATCGCGAAGTAATAGAAGGGTGGAAGGGCTTTGGCGGAATACGGTTAGAAGACGACATTCTAATTACAGGCGCTGAACCAGAGAACCTAACCCTCTCTATCCCAATTGAGATAAACGATGTTGAGAGGACGGTTGGAACACGAAACCAAGGGCATTAATCCCAGGTTGTTAGGATGTTTGGAATCGAGTGAAAGGATGACATTAAAGTCATGCTTCATTGGTGTACTTTTGTAATGAATAGTCGACTGAGGCTCTGGCACAGCCTTTGCATCACCAGTGTAAGCTATCTTAATAAAAGGAGAAAGCATGAAAAAGCAGACCATATTGACCTTTAGCACCCTCATTCTTTGTTTTGGCTGTTCCAAAAATAACGGCGGTGATGAAACAGGAGAAACAGGCGACACCAGTGGGTCCAATGATTACCTAGTTTTTGAGAGTGGTGACTGTCACTCGGAAGAGGAACTCAGCGCAGCTCCAGAACTCTCATACGTGGAGCTATCTACAACCGGTGACCTCTGGAATGCCGAGCCAACGGTAATTAATTCACAGCAAGAGCTCGACGATTTACATGCGGCAAACGATTTCGAAATTGATGCATCTGGCGTGGACTTCTCTACCCAGTCTGTCCTTTTCAGCCAAATAACCATAGGGAGCACCTGTGGAACATTACCTTCTGTAGCTCATGTAGTTGAAATAGAAGGGGCTCCACACCTTTCTCTCGAATTGACTAATCCAGGTGGTGCATGTGAAACAGTATGTGACATGACAGCTATGGCTGTCAAGATTGTCGCTGTTGACAAAATTGATAACCATAACGCTACTGTTTGTGCTCGTGAAATCGCGACTTGCGACGAATAGGGTGATTGACAAAGAGAATGTTGGCTCAGCTCATCGGCTCAGTTTCATCTGGGGCTGAGGCTCTAAACAATAACCATGGATCAGTCGGGCTGGAGTCGGAGCTACTAATCAGCTCTGGCTCTTGCCCGATTAACATCCTCCCTAAACTCAACAGCGAGCTGCGCTCCACACTCTCCAGCAAGATGGTTGAATGTTTGAGTGATGACCTGGTCACCCAGAGCCATCATCGCAGACACGTTAGCGCTTATCTGGCTAGCATTGGTAAAGGTGTCAGGTGCTAAATCTCGGCGGCATGAGACACTGTCTCGCCAAACCTGGTCACCTGATGGACCTATAAGCTCAGCATAGACTCGCATAAAGGCATCTGCAGAGCCACTGAACCCTGGAGACACACCCCACTCAACAATGGAAACAGCCATGTTCCAAGAGCTCTGAGGATTCAATGGAAACGGGGTTCCTCCCTCCATAGACTGACGCGCGTTACTGGCAACATCAGCCGCTAGCTCGCGCTGCTGCACTTGACTATCAAGCCTTGAGGCGAATGCTACTGTAGCAGCGTCTACCGCGATGTTTTGACCCTCAATAATATGTTCTGCCCCTGTTACTCGACCGTCATCATTCCTGTCTGAATCAAATTCACCAAAGTCGACAGTTGGATAGACCCCTGTGCGTTCCGCATGAATACTGACATTGTCAATATGGTTCACATGCTTATGGAACTTTGGTCCACACCCAACGAACATTGCAGTCGTAAGCGGTGCCAAGAACATTACCATTATTCGATTATTCATACTCTTCTCCTCATTTCAGTATCTCTTAGCCATCGAGGATCACTCTCTGGAAAATCTGTTGTGTAGTGCAAGCCTCTGCTCTCACGCCTTGCCAGGGCGGACTCTACCACTAACCAAGCCACCTGTGCTAAGTTTCTAAGCTCAATAAGATCAGCGGTAAGCCTAAAATCCCAATAATAGTTACGAATCTCTTCCTGAACAAGCTCTACCCTATGTCTAGCCCGCTTTAATCTTCGAGTAGTTCTGACTATCCCTACATAACTCCACATGAACCTGCGGATCTCCTCCCAGGTATGCTTTATAACCACCAACTCATCAGAATTGACGGAGCTTCCTGAATCCCACTCAGGCAGAGGCCTGTTTGCTAGAGTTGGTAGGCGACGGCTAGCTTCTTCAACAGCACGATGTGCATAGACCGCCGCTTCCAACAGTGAATTTGAAGCAAGCCTGTTCGCACCATGCAGTCCAGTGCATGAGCTCTCGCCAACTACAAAAAGGCCACTAATTGTAGACTCTCCGTGCTCGTCAGTAGCTACTCCACCGCAAAAATAGTGGGCTGCGGGTACTACAGGTATACCTTGCGACTCCATCATTATACCTAAGGAAGCACACCTTTCATATATTGATGGAAACCTCTCTTTCAGATATTCTTCACTATGGTGTGTCATGTCTAGATATACGCAGTCACCGCCTGTTTTCTTCAACTCAGAATCAATAGCCCTTGCTACAATGTCCCTAGGAGCGAGATCTCCACGTTTGTCGTAATGCTTCATAAAGGCCGATCCATCTGATCGCCTAAGCACACCCCCCTCTCCTCGAAGCGCCTCTGAAATTAAGAAACGTCGTGCATCTGGGTGAAACAGACATGTTGGGTGAAATTGCACAAACTCCATATTTTGTAACAAAGCACCAGCCCGATAGGCCATCGCCATCCCGTCACCAGTAGCCACATCAGGGTTGGAGGTGTAAAGGTAACTTTTACCAGCACCTCCAGTACACATAGCTACAATCTTAGAGCCGAACACCTCCACCTCTCCAGTGTCAGTGTTTAAGGCGTAGACTCCATGTACTGTATCTGGAAACGGAGGCAGGCCCTCTTCTCGACGCGCGAGCCACGAGCCAGTAATCAGGTCTACCGCAACCATGTTGGTCTTTATTTCTATATTAGAATTTGAGGTCACATTCTCAATCAGCGCTCTGACGATCTCAAACCCTGTCTGGTCCTTGGCATGGAGAATCCTTCGCTCGCTGTGACCCCCCTCCTTCCCTAGATCGTATTCCATAGAACCGCTGGACTCTCTGGAAAATTCAACTCCCAGATTGATAAGCTCCTGGATCCTCGTAGGTCCTTCAGAGACTACCCGCTCAACGGCATCTCTCCGACACAATCCAGCACCAGCCACTAAAGTATCGTTAACATGACTCTCCATGGAATCAGTGTCACTCCATACTGCAGCTACGCCACCTTGGGCGTAACGGGTATTGGAGTCCGTCAACTCACCTTTAGTAAGTAGAACCACCTTACCTTTGGCAGAAGCCTTTAGCGCGAAAAGCAAGCCAGCCACCCCTGAACCAACAACTAAAAAGTCAGACTGCACTTTACACTCTCTGAAAATGGATCAATCACTGTTCATCACGCTATATTGCCACCATGGTAACATCAATACTCTCACTTATTATCTCATCCACGTCTCTTGGTGGTGATATTTACATGCGAGAGAACGAAAATGGCACAATCTCTTTTACAGACTCGCCAACAACGGAGGACTTTACTGTTTTTATCGGTGACAGACCCCCACCTGAGCCAAACCACGTAAATACTACGACTTACCCAATGTTACATAGCTTCGATCACATCATGCGAAGAGCAAGTAACGAAACAGGTCTCCCTGTAGAATTTATTAAATCTGTCTGCTTGGCTGAATCTGGAATGAACTCAAACGCAGTTTCTAGCGCGGGAGCTCAGGGGCTAATGCAGCTCATGCCAGGAACTGCAGCTGAACTGGGGGTCGATGACCCATTTAATCCAGAGCAGTCTATCGACGGAGGCGCCCGTTATCTAGCAGCTCAACTGGAACGTTTTGGCTCACACCGGCTAGCATTGGCGGCATATAACGCTGGCCCATACAACGTTATTAGACACAACGGGATACCACCTTTTGAGGAGACCCAACACTATGTGGAGAAGGTAATGGCCCTTTGGGCTCACTTCCGTTACCTGAGAGAACAACGCGGGTTGGATTGATGAGAAAAAGAGATAAAACTGGCTTCTGGAACATCCCAAATAGCATTACGGTAGGTCGGATCGCCGCAGTACCCGTAATGGTTTGGTTATTGTGGCAGCCCGCATCGGCTACTGAGGTACCTAGCAGAGAGATCTGCATCATTACCATGGCAATATTCGTAGGAGCTATGATTACCGACATCATCGATGGGTATCTTGCTAGGAAATGGGGGCTTGTATCTGTCATTGGAGCATTTCTAGATCCTCTAGCAGACAAATTAATGGTGACAGCGACTCTAATTATGCTCGTCCCTCTTGGCTGGCTCCCTGGTTGGATAGTGGCCGTTCTTATCTGTAGGGAACTCACAATCACAGCACTAAGAACCATCGCCGTTTCCGAAGGGCTCGTACTAAAAGCTAGCTTATGGGGAAAATACAAGACGGCTAGCCAGGCAACTGCATTAGGGTTTTTGCTATGGCACCACCCCACAAAACTATTTTGGGTTGTCGACATTAACGCCCATGCCTGTGGCATAGCTATCATGTATGTGGCTCTATTCTTCTCATTATGGAGTGGTTGGCTCTACCTTTCGCAGTTTTTTGCGCATGTCTCAAGCAAAAACAGCTAATCAGCGGCCTGAAAACTTCCAGGCAACAAACTGTCTGAGACCATCTAGCAAAGATACTGAGGCAGAGTAACCTAGCTCCTTCTGTGCCAAGCTTACGTCAGCCCAGGTTATGGGGACGTCCCCCACTTGGTCACCGAGTTGCTCAACCTTAATATCAACACCTAGAGCCCTACCAAGCATTGATATTAGCTCATTTAGACTGACTGGGTTTCCATTACCCAGATTGTAGGTAGCGAATGGTTGAGGCCTGTCCATTGCCAACAAAAAGCCGTCAACGATATCAGAGACAAAGGTATAGTCCCTCCTAGACTCACCATCACCAAACCTAGGTACAGGCGCACCAGCCAAAGCTCGCTCTGCGAAGAGATGTATCGCCATCTCTGGCCTCTGCCCTGGCCCGTACACTGTAAATAGCCTGAGGGCGGTAACATTAATTCCCCAAGTATTACTCGCAGCTCTCCATAAGAGCTCTCCCGCCAACTTAGATGCAGCATATGGTGATACTGGATTATCCACACAGTCAGTCTCAGAAAACGGGCCATCTACCCTAGAGCCATAGATTGAGGATGATGAGGCATAAACTGCCCGCTTTATACCAGCACTTACCATTCCCTCAATAAGAACCTGTGTTCCAACTACATTATTGTCAATATACTCAGCAGGCCTCTCTATAGAATTCCGAACCGCCGCCGTTGCTGCTAGATGAGCGACAAGATCCACATCAGCCAAAGCTCTTTGTACGTCACTGGGTTCTCTGATATCTCCCTCAATTAGCCTTATGGGGAGGCCCATTAAATTTTCTCGTTTTCTCTCCACCGAGTAGTACGGATCAAAATTGTCGAGCACAGTAACGCGGTCGCCTCGCTCGATCAGCTTGCGCACTAGCTGTGAGCCAATAAAACCAGCGCCACCTGTTACCAAAACATGCAAGTTTATCACCTCTCCAATCTACTAATGATAGGACGATAACCTTGCACAACAGCATTCGCCGCACTACCTCGCATTTGTGATACGACTTGCTTACAAAATATCCCGCCCAATATTCTTCTCAATGGACGCAGAGGCGGCCCATAAGAGAGTATTAGGCCTTGCCCACAATTGGCCAAAACTGACCAGATCTATGTGGCTTGGAGGTCCTCCACCAAAATCTGCGGCCTGTAAGTTCCTAGGAATTGATGTCCCTTCTCCTGTAGGTTTAGCGGCTGGTATGGACAAAGAAGGTGAGGCGCTGCTTCTTTGGGAGCGCCTAGGATTTGGTCATATTGAGATCGGGACCATCACCCCTCGCCCTCAGGTAGGTAATCCAACTCCACGAGTGTTTAGGATTCCTAAGGACAAAACAATCGTTAATTCCATGGGATTTCCAAGCAAAGGTGTTGAAGATGTCAGGGCTAGGCTTCTGGCTCAGAGGGAACAGGGGCTATGGCCTAAGATTCCTGTTGGGTTCAACCTTGGGAAAAACAAAACTACCCCTCTAGAAGATGCCGCTCAAGACTACAAGCTAGCTGCTACACGACTAAGGGCATTAGCTGACTATTTCACAGTCAACGTGTCTTCGCCAAACACACCAAACCTGCGTAAATTACAAGATCCCAAAGCAATAATTCCCATCTTAGATGGGGTGATAGAGGCAGCTGACGGGCTCCCTGTTGTTCTAAAAATCTCTCCCGATATAGACCCAAATGTAATGCTACAGACAGTAGATGTTGCGATGACTGCTGGTGTCAAGGGGATCGTAGCCACCAACACGACTACGGTTAGACCTACACCAGCATCAAAGAGTTTCGAAGGTGGGGGGCTATCTGGTGAGCCGCTCTTTGAAATCTCAAAGCCAGTAATTGAATCCGTCATCGAAGCTGTCGGGCAACGAGGAGAAGTAATTGGCGTAGGAGGGGTAAACTGTCCCGAAAAGGCTAAGACCCTCTTAGATATGGGATGTGCCTCAATACAGGTCTATTCAGGGATGATTTTTGAAGGCCCTGGTTTGATAAATAAAATTAACAAGGCGCTGTGACGCAAACCCAGACTGTGGCCTAATTGGCTACCCCTTCTTTTTCTTCTTCTTACCGAACCTCGTGTTTGAGCGTCGAATTGGAGCTGCTTTCATACGAGCGTCATGACCTACACCATCATCTGGGAGAAATGCGTCTATCTCTAAGACTTTACGACCGATTGGGCTCTTTAGCCAATCTATCACTGATAGTGCGACCCTCTCCCCTGCTGGCTCTAAAGTTGGGAAGTGCCCAACGTCATCAAATCTCCAAGTGATGGCATTATTGTGATACTCACCAATCAGTCGGCTGGACCTAAGTGGAATGATTGTGTCTAGGCCCCCAAAACAGCTCAGAACTGGTATCCGAACTGGCAAAACAGACGGTCTATTAAACGCCAACTCTCGGCTCAACCTATTTGGCCATGACATTATGCGACCTAAAGCTAAATACCTGTCGCTCGTTTCTAGTCCCGCTAGCCCCGCCCCCTCATAGACACTGTCAGGGAAGCTAATCCTACGACCTAGTGCGAGGGCTGGTAGAGCACCTAGAGCGTGCCTTATGGAGTACTTAGTTGGGATTATAGGCACCTCTTTTGGAGGGGTCGGACAGAGAAGAACTATAGCGGAGAACTCTACCTCAGAAGCTAAGCGCTGGGCTACTAGACCTCCGAAAGAGTGCCCTATCACCACTACAGGCCCATCAATTAGCCCGATTGTCTCTTTGACCCCGTCTACCACATCTGAGAAACAGGGGTCTTCATCAGCATATTTTCCATGGCCAGCCATATCGATCGCCCATGAGCTGTAGCCAACTTTAGCGAAAAGCTCCTGATACTGTTCCCAGATCCAGGCACCTAAACCCATACCATGCAAGAAAAGGACTGAGGGCAGAGAGTCAGTATCGACATTTTCAACAGATAGCCCCTCAACAAATTTCGCATGTCTTAATCTGTCCACTTATCAAAGCTCCTGAAAATCACTTAAGCTGAATCCCGCTAAGGCAACTCGATTTACCACCCTTACCATAAATCCGCAATCAGCAGATAGCAGAGAACCTCAGAATCATTAGGTAAGCAAACGAGATACACTCTAAATATGAAACAGTCACCTAAAGACATTTCGGCACTATCTTTCGAGGTAGAGAGGCTCCGTTTTACAACAGATTTTGGCCTCAGTACAGAACACGGCAGGCTCCTACAGCTCTCTTTAGAGCTATCCTCCAGAGTTCCTAGACACCCAATCTCTTTAAATATCCGAGCCTTTCAAGTGCTACCTGAAACAGCGCTACCGCAACCCCCCTCAGCACTAAAAGAAGCGGCCGCTCTTTTCATTAAAAAGGACCTCAACAGCGCGACTCAAAGCGCTACTGCCGCATTAGAAGTGTTAGAACAAGGAAACAATAGCCTTATCGAGCAGGGCCGAGCACAGGTTGTAATAGGAGACCTATTATTATTGCAAGGTCAGACTGTTGAGGCAGAACGATGCTTCATTCAGGCCAATGCAATCCTTGGCGACCTACCTCCGATTGTTAATAGGTTAGGTCAGGTTAAATTCGAGCAGAAGCGCTTTGACGAGGCGCACAGCTTGGCCAAGACTGCCCTGAGTACCAACCCTCTTTACGGGTCTGCGATGATGCTATTCTGGGAGTCAGCAATAAAGCAGGGGCGACAACTAGCACCACTGCCTATGCCAGAAAGAGCTACAATAGATAGTTCTAATGAAATGAGGATAGACCCGACACTAACGGGTAAGGCCTTAAGAGCTTGGCAGGCATGGCTTATGGCAGTTCCATCAGACACAATGTACGCCCCTCCAAAAAAGGGGCAGTATGATGCGCTATTGAAAGAGTGGGCAGCCCGTGGAGAACAAACGGCTGAGCGCTATGACGACCCTGGACTTCTGGCCAAAGCAGATCTAGATAGGCTTGAGCGCTTTAGGGAAGCTGGAATACTGGACGGTTACCTATGGCTACTCGGCCTCAACCTATCAAGCGCGGAGACTTGGAGACAGTGGTCCACCAAAAATCCAGAGGCGATGAACATGTTCTGGAGTACAGCCCCAGAAGTTTAAGCCATAAACAAAGGGCTTACAGACTAATTCCCTGTACACTCAAGGGAAAGAGTTACCGAGTCTGCAGCGGATGCAGCGCCATAACAATCGGTAATAGTCAACTCAACTTCAACCGCTTCAGTATTAGTCGTTCCATAGGTAGCAGATGGTCCTGTCACAGTGAGTACTGGAGAGGCAATTGTTGCGTCGTCTAACGTAGCTACGGAGGAGCCGTTGGTGATCACCCAGCTATATTTATACTCATCTGAGTCAGCATCTGTTGAGCCGCTTGAGTCCAAGTTAAAACTATTGTCAGAACAATCTGTACACGTCCAGGTCGCGCCATAATCTTGAGTCTGGCATGATACCGACTCTGACGATGTCTGGTCGGAGCCTGCATCTGCTATTGGAGCGCTGTTGGTCTGCCTACTCGTCACAGCGACAGAGAGAGTAACTGGGTAAGAGTTGGTTCCACCATCATTAACCGTCAACACAAAGGTATAAGAGCCAGAAACATCAGGTATGAAGGTTGGGCTGGTATCTGTAGGTGACGAGATATCAGCTGTAGTGAGTGCAGATGCATTTGGCGCCGCTGCAAGTTCCCAAGAATAGGTCAGGTTACCTGTAGGACTATTATCGGGATCGTACGATCCTGAACCATCTAGATAGATCGAGTCACAGTGCTCAAGACTGCTAGTATTAGTATCATAGGTAGCCACCGCTACTGGCATCAACTCTATGTCCCCATCACAGTCATTATCTTTAGTAGCGTCTATCTCTGGTGCATCCTGATAGACATCTGCGTCGGTGTCGTCACAGTCGCCTTCTCCGATTGTCATTCCGTCGAAGTCGTGGTCTATAGAAGCACACCACTCATTGACTTCGCCTGGAGAGCCGTAATCTCCACCGTCCCAAGACAAAGTTGCTTCGCACCAATACTCTGAAGAAGACTCTGAACCTCCGTTTGTATAACCCCAAGGATCAAGCAAGGTGCTGGCCCCATCTGGATCTGGCATTGTCAGACCGTCGTCCCAGGAAACCGTATCAAGGGTGACCCCATTTAGAGACAAGACGATATCGTCAACTTCATTAGACATCGTGAAATCAGAGTAGACATAGTCGACATCTACCCCACCGTTGCTAGAGGTGTCACCGTTACTTCCAAATACAAAATCTGAGCCAGATTCTATAGACACAACTTCATTACTTGTGACCGTGTGTGTTTCGCCATCGGACGATGAGATAATCATACCGCTGATGTTAATCTGGGCCTCAGTCATGTTCCTGACCTCAAACCACTCACCATTAGGATCAGAAGTTCGCCCTGGGTTCCACATAATCTCAACGATTCGAATAGCGCCCTCTTCAATCAGGCTCTCATCAATCAATCCATCACAATCGTTGTCCTTGCCATCATCGGGAATCTCTGTGGCCCCCTCAAACACTTCGGAATCGTTGTCGTCACAATCACCATCACAGGTTTTTACACCATCACCATCTACATCAAAACCCTCGTCGATCTGACCGTCGCCGTTATTGTCGATCCCGTCACACTCTTCCTCTGACGCACAATCGGGAATCCCGTCACCGTCACTGTCAGCGTAACCCTCATCAATATCACCATCGCCATCGTTATCGATACCATCACAGGTCTCTTCATCGACACAGTCCGCTATCGTGTCGCCGTCGGTATCTGTGAAGCCCTCGTCTGCAAGGTCGTTACAGTTGTCATCAATACCGTTACAATCCTCTAAACGACCGGGGTATACCTCTGGGTTTGAGTCATCACAGTCACCATCTGCTTCCGTAACACCATCTTGATCTAGGTCCAGGCCGTCACTTTGAGTATCAACTGTTGCCGTTTCTTGGGTGTCCTCTTCCACCTTGCCGCAACCGAATGCACCTACAATAGCAGCGGAAATTAGTAATGTTCTCATATAAGTAGTCATTCGACTCTCCGTAGACACAACAAAGAAGTTTATCCACACGAGACATCTTTATGCGGCGGACTATATCAATCTATACGAAAACAGTGCCTAATTGCAACCCCTTCACTCATTAAACAGCACTAAGATAAAGATTGGCAACAAAACCGTCTTGACATGCTTGGCTTCCAAGATATTTACCATGCGCTGACTACGCGGGAGTAGCTCAGTGGTAGAGCCCCACGTTGCCAACGTGGCTGTCGCGGGTTCAAATCCCGTCTCCCGCTCCATTAGGCGCGTCACTCTTTGAGTGGCGCGCTTCTGTTTTTGTCGATATCCAAAATTAAATCACTACTCAGCGCGACCATCAGTAAAGCTACGACCCTTCCACTCAACCCTATATGAGAACATTGAGGAGAGGAGTATCCATGCGAGGACCAAATTCCCAAGGGGGTGAGTCAATGCGTGCCAACCGGAGCGACCGTCCATCCGCTCCAGTCTAAATCTAAATGCTGGCACTAAGCACATCAAAAGACCTGTCCACCACAGCCAGACTGGCGATATATTCATCACTCCCGAGATCGAGAAACCCAAGAGTGTTGGGAATGCTACAACGGGCAGTATCGTTCCCACAAAAACAAACAATACGGAGGCACAGCCAACAGACGGGCTCCTCCCCATTCCCTCATACAGGTTTTTTCTGTAACCAGCGATTATTTCAGAGAGGCTTCTATAAAGGCGCACGCTAAAAGCGCCTCTTCCATGGTACAGCCCCGTCTTTAGTGCTCTCTGCTTAAATGCTCTAGCTAACCATACATCCTCCAGCACTGCGGATTTTACCACCTCGTGCCCTCGTATCTGCTTCCAAACATCCTTACGAACCATAATGAACTGTCCGTTAGCGAACGCTTGGGAGCTTGCTTGACTGTTTACAGCCTCAAAATCTACTGTCCCTCTAATTAACCACCCAACGACTGGTATTACCGCCCTCTCCCAGAAGGAGACCAAGTTCCAATCTCCAAACATGGACATGAGGTCTAGCTCATCCTCGGCAGCGACACTCACTGAGGCTGCAACTGCCTTAGGAGACAGAACTACATCTGCATCTATAAACAGAAGGTATTCACCTTGGGCCTCTAGTCCCAGTCGCTGACATGCCCACGGTTTACCAGCCCAGCCAGATGGTGGCTCACTGCCATTTATCAGCCTGAACCTTTCATCACCGTCCGCCGCCCCGCGAGCCTCTGACTCAGTGTCGTCGGTCGAGCAATCATCTAGGACTATAACTTCAATAGAACTGTACTCTTGAGCCAAAGCTGACTCGACAGCGTTCCCAATATTACCAGACTCATTCCTAGCTGGAATACATATAGAGACTAGCGGCTCATGAGCTGGTCGAGCGTTCAGATCCAAGCGCCATGATCTACCCCAGTTCTTCGCGCCCAACACCAACAGTAGCCAACCTATAGTCAGCACTGTCAGGAAGGCTCCCAGCAACAACTGGGAAAAACCTGGTTCACCCCAAACCATCATATCTTCACCAGTCTACCATCAACAACAACGCATGAATCACCATCTTCGCCATCGTAGCTGGGCCTGCTCAGGACACCCCGCCTCACTACATTGAGGCCAGGACCTATAGCTCTCCCTGGCGCGATCCACACACCACTGCCTATTGTTGTACTCTCACCTAAACAAGCCCCACTCATATTCTTGGGGGCGGGCACCTTTTCTCCCCCAACTAAGATACAGACCTGCCCAGCTAATGACTGGTCCATCGTAAAAGAACCAGCCTTTATTGATGATTTAGACCCAAGAACAGATAGTTGAACTGTTCCAGCAACACACCCCTCAGGCTCAACCACAGAATACTTCAGCATAGCCTGGCGCTGTACCAAGACTTTTGAACCGAGGACTGACCCCTCTACCAAAGCTTGAGCCTCAATAACAGAGCCCTTGCCTACGATTGTCCCCCTAACTACCGCGTTGGGCCCTATTGTGACCCCATCCCCTAGAATGCAGCCTTCTACAACTGCACTTTTGTGAACTCTTAAACCCGTACCTTTTGATGTAAGCGCAGATGATAGAGCCTCGACGCTCCAGCTTAATTTTGTCAGACCCGCCCAGGCACACCTCAGCGCACCCCACGCTGCGGGTCTTTGGACACAAGCCCCCCACAACCGCGGCCCCAGCCCGAGTAGATTAACCCACAACAGTGTATTCCAGTGCCGAATAGGAGCTAATATGTGATCAGACACTATCCAGTCAAGACCATCTGCGATCTCCAGGTGACTCTCTTTAGGAACGACCGTTTTCGACACTCCTGCGCTCATGCGTTGTTCAAAGTCATTGGTCCCTGATTTCACCAAATAGAAGGCGCTTGTGTCTGCCAAGCCAAGAACAGCTTTATCGACAAACTCACCCACATCACCGCCGATAGTTAGGCGACTATCTACTCCTGCTTCTCGCCCAGCCTTTAACAGTAATTTAAGCGTCTCTGGGCGAATTCCAACCCCACCCTCTATGACCAAGGTCTCGACCCCTGGAACTATCTTCTCAACAAGGCGAACTCCAGCCTTTGAAGCCGCCCAGCCTGCGACCTCACTCAACTTCATATCCCAGAGAGTTAGCTCTTTTCCAGAATGGGCGAGCCCTTCAACCACCCCATCCCACTCTTTTACATACAGATTCACCATAGAGATAACACCGTAACAACTTCACTCTGACTTAATACAGGCATACTTGCGAGAGCATTTTCAACAGCCCGATCGTGCATATCTGGCCTAACATGATCATCCTTATGAATCACAAGGTAACGCACTCCACTAAGGCACTGGCAAAGCCCAGTCTGATCATTATGAACTAACTCACCATCACAGCCTAATTCGTAATCGCACTGTATATCTGATGATCGCCGAGCCCTATCCCTTACCAGATCAACAAATTCAGGTCCCTCTAAGCCGTCCTCTGTGGCACTTACAAGAGTCTGCCAAATCGCCATTGAAGCTCTATTGTTTGGGAAATTCAGTCGACCAGCAATAGGTTTACGGTGGACAGTCTGTTCGTATAAATAGGGCCTCCCACCAGCCAAAGGATAATTCATAACGGCACCCGCGGGAGCGTCAGCCAACTCCCACAGCGGTTGGGGGATCTCACTACTCTCTACACTAGGAAGACCAGCTGTCGGCGCCACAAACAAAGACTCTACCAAAAGAACAGCAACTGCGCCGATCACAAACCTCCTGCTTCGACCGACAACGGCCCCTGCGGCGATTAACGATAAAACAAGAGCTGGTACAATTGCCAACCTGAACAGAAGAGAGAGCGATCCAAACCCAGGGAGTCGTTCAAGCAAAAAATATGGAAGAGGCACAGCGAGGCCATCCCCAAATATGAAAGGTTGGCCGTTTCGAACAACCACTGGCCCCATAGCTAAGACCACACCGATCAACCCCGACACGATGAGCGGAACAAAAACAGCCTTCTTCTGTCTTAGTCCAACTATTGATAGTAAAATCAGTGCCCACCCAAGGTAGTGGCAATGAATAAACTGCTCACCATCTCTAGAGACAGACCTAAAGTCTGGTGATCTCCAGTCACCTGGCATCACCCACCCCACTGGGTCAGCGCTGCCTGTAGTTCGCCTCACCAACATCAACTCTCGTTCATTCTTTATACCTATTTCGCTCCCAGTCTCGGCCGATGTCATGGTCAGTGCGGCGATGGGCCCCACAATCACAATAGACAGCATCCCTATTATGAGACCCCTTTTTAGGCACTTAAGCCGAGGCGCCTGAGACACCCCCAATATAGAAACACAGACAACGAAAACCCATGCCCCTACACCAATATACCAGCCGCCTATGCATACAAGACACAGCGCAAATGCAGCCAGTCCGATCCTTCGAGCACCTCCTCTCTCCAGAGCAAGGATTAAGGTATATAGTGATAGAGCTAACCAGCCACCTGCTATAGTCTCCGAGGTTCCGTTGTGTACACCTGAGATCAAGACTGGAGCTGTGGCAAAACCAACCCCTGCAACCCAGCCCGAAGCATCAGAGTCATGAATGTGACGAGCTAAGCAATGGGTTGCTACGCCAGTAAAAGTGATGTGACCCAACACCAAAAAAGTGTAAGCCCCCGATAAGCCCAAAATAGTAACTAATGGGACACCAAGAGCTGCGTTGAGTGGATCAGCGACGATAATCTGACCAACGTTGGGCCAATCCAACCAAGGGACATCTAGTGGCACCACTCCGCTGAGCACTGACTCATGTACGAACCAAATTGACCAAAGGGAATTCCAAAGGTCCGTTCTCGATGCTCCAGGGACTGTGTCAAAAGGTGAAAGAACGGCGGGCCAAGTAATTATGGCAGCCAAGAAAAGGTATGCAAAAACTAACAATCTGAGTGAATGCCTATCGCCAACCTCAATATTCGACCCAAGGTGGTGATTTTTTTGTCGTTCTTCAGCGACGCTTGTCAAGAAGCCTCCTCCTGCTTTCCTTTTATCGGTTATACCAAACTTGTAAGGAGAACAACATGCGTAACGCACTTATTATTCTATTGCTGACCTCTTGCGCCAAGGGTGGCGAGAGCAACTCATCAGGCCAAAGCTCACCACCATCAGGACGCCAGATCGGAGCAAACCTTCCAGCGGATGACACCTCTAGGAATTTTATTGATGGCTTCATCGGCCTTGACATTCAGGACTTCAGGCCTGGTTCAAGTAGTGGGGCTATCCTTACGTACGACAACCTGACATTTCGCCCCGACGAGAGTTGGCAAGCAGATGGTTCAATACGTATAGGTGAAGACCAAATGGAATGTTCCGAGTCTGGCCACTGGACTATGCAACCCGCTGAAAGCTCTACTGAAGCCACTGTCACATGGACAGTTGACAACAGCTCTTGTAGCCGAGGCGCAGGCATCGAACTACGAGCCTTAATAAGCCTATTAGATGACGGTGCTTACCGGATTGCGTTCCGATAAGCTCAACACAGACGCACCTCGTAGCGTGGACCTATACCACCCTAATAGCTGCACAATTTTTATTTGATTAAAGACTAACGGAGAGTCTATGCCTATACGTGTTGCCATAAATGGATTTGGGAGGATTGGACGGTGCGCCCTGCGTGCTGGATGGAACGACCCAAACCTCCAATTTGTTCACATAAACGATCTAACCGAAGACAATGTACTAGCACACCTATTGACCTATGACACAGTCCACGGGACCTCTGACTTAAATGTAGAGACCGTGGATAATGGCCTATCAATAGATGGAAAGCTTGTTTCTACATCCTCTACGGCAGA
>Ga0115011_10000245_pt1 | contig 49434 bp, 38 predicted proteins | sample TroAtlMetagenome_2_FD_88705 | JGI IMG/M metagenome (GOLD analysis project Ga0115011, IMG submission 88705) | Marine eukaryotic phytoplankton communities from Atlantic Ocean - Tropical Atlantic ANT8 Metagenome | ecosystem: Environmental > Aquatic > Marine > Oceanic | place: Tropical Atlantic... | reverse complement strand
GGACTGCAGAGGGCGTTTTGAAAATTGTGGATACTATTGACTCACCGTGGCTCCAGGTCACCGCGGACACCGGCAACTTTTTTGAACGACAGTACGAGCAGTTCGAAATGATGGCTCCCAAGACCGTCTATGTCCAAGCCAAAACCTACTTTGGAGGCGGTACCTGGTACACACTAAACATTGATTACAACCGCGTTGCAAAGATTCTCAAAAATGCCAATTATCAAGGATATATCTCGCTCGAATTCGAAGGACAGGAGTCACACAAGACTGCCATCCCCAAAAGCCTCAATCTACTGAGAAAAGCATTTGCCTAATAATCAATTCCGGAATGAGACCGCCAGCCCTAGGCCCGCAACTCGGCCAGTTCACCTGTGCTGTCCGCGAATCCCTCATGCGGGATCCCCATGGCCTCGAGCATTGTGACAAACACATTGCTAAGTGGCACATTCGCTCCGGGCCTTAGGAATTGATTGTGCTTAAAGCCCATCGCTTTCCCTCCGGCCAGAATAAGTGGGTAGTTCGAATTATTATGTGTCTTACTATTGCTACTACCATAGAAGACCAACGTATTGTCCAGCAACGTGCCGTCGCCCTCCTGACTGTCACTCAGGCGTTGGATAAAGCGACTTAACTGATTCGCCAGCAATTGATCAAACCGCCCCAACTTTTCAGCGCCATCGCCTTTGCCTGCCCCATGAGCCAGACCATGCCAATTTCCTTGTAGTCCCAGACACGCCGGAAAGGCATTCGCAATGGTCGTCGCTCCGGCAACCTGCCCCAGCATATAGGTAGCAACCCGTGTGGAATCTGTTTGAAATGCCAGGAAAATCAGATCATACATAGCTTGCATGTATTCAACGGGCAGACTTTGATCAACCGCAAGGCTGACTTCCGCTTCTGAAACATCAGGCTTAGGAATATCCAACCATGCGGTGGATCGATTGACTCGCTGTTCGATATCACGAATGCTAGCCAGATAATCTTCTAGCTTGCGTTGATCCTGCTGCCCCAACCGGTTCTTCATCGAACGACTATTCTCCAAGACCAAATCAAGCATGGAACTCGTATTCTGCAAACGTCGTCGTTGCACTTTAGCGGATGCATCGCCAGCACCAAAGAGCCGGTCGAAAATTTGACGAGGACTGGCTAACGCAGGAATCGGCCGCCCTTGCGAGGTGAATGAAAGAGTGGTTGCTCGTGTCGGTTCACCTACACCGCCATCGCTGGACATCACCAACGAACCAAATCTTGTTTCTTCGCCAACATGACCCGCAATATACTGATCCAGTGAAATGCCATTCCTGTAATCAGCCCCTCGGAAGCTAGCACCTGTCAGGAAGATATCTCCCGTATCATGCCCGCCCATTTTCCGACCTGCGGGATGCGCTAGCGAACCTAAGACTGTAACCTGGTCACGCAATGACTCCAGAGACTCAAGCGATTTACGAAACCGGAACGAGTCATCCTTCTCTTCCGGAAACCAATTCCATTCCGAATGCTCGGACTTGTCGCTCGGCAAACTCACGCCAAACGGGAAATAGACAGACGCCAAGCGTTTAGGAGCCTGTTTAGCCGGAGCGGCCTGCCCCATGCTTTCCATCCATGGTAACGCTAACGCGACGCCGGTTCCTTTTAGAAACGTCCGTCTATCTAAATGCCAGGATTTATACATTTTTCATTCTCGATCTGGTATGAATACCTTCGGCTATCATCACTATTTTGACTGAAACAGCGGCGACTGCACAATCTCAACCAGCAGTTTTCTCATATTATAGTCATCGGCAATGAACTGACGGGTCAACTTTGAAATTTCCTCTTCATCCGTAAACTCCAAACTACGTCCCAGTGCATAGGTGGTGACTTTACTTACAAGAGCTCGCGCAAATCGTTCGGATTCGTGCTCAAGCATATATTTCTGGAATCCGGCCACGCCAGTCACTTCCATCCCTGATGGCAACTGAGCATGAGAATCTAATTCTGCCTGCACCGACTTCCCTTTAACAATACGCAAACCGGATTCCCGCCAACGCCCGATGGCATCATAATTTTCAAAGGGAATCCCCCAGCCATCAATGCCACGGTGACAACTATTACAACTAGCCTTTTGTCGGTGCAATTCCAACTGCCGCTTCATGGTAAGGGATGCCAAATCAGCTTTCTCTGATTCCAATTCCGGGACATCCGGGGGCGGTGGAGCCGGGGGATCGTCGAGCAGGCGGTCCAGAATCCAGACGGCTCGTTTAATCGGATGAGAATCCTCTCCATTGGAATTGATTAGCAGGAAACTCCCCTGAGTCATCAATCCGCCGCGATTTTCATTCCCTTGTAAGGCAACGCGAGCAAATTGACTGCTGCCGGGATCAGGAAGACCATAGTGTTTCGCCAAACTTTGATTAATCATGACAAAATCACTTTTCAGAAAACTGAGTGAACTCAAATCGTGATACAGTACACGGCCCACAAATTGAATCGTCTCTTCCGCCATTTGAGACTTTAATCGTTCGTCGAATCCTTTGTAGTATTGTGGATTAACGGCAATCCGGTTTAGCCCGGACAAGTCCAGCCATTGGGAAGTAAAATTGCGAACGAACTGCCAACTACGCTGGTCTTCTGTCATGCGTCGAATCTGCTTCTCGAGCACATCAGGTTTTGAAAGCTGTTTCTTTTCGGCCAACGCAAACAGCTCCTGATCTGGCATCGAACTCCATAGAAAGTACGACAACCGGGTTGCCAATTCATGATCGGTTAATGCCTGCATCTTCCCCCCGGCTTCTACCGGTTCTGCCAAATACAGGAATTCCGGAGAGATGAGTACGAGTGCCAACGTCTCACGGACTGCCTCTTCAAAGGTTTCACTATCGGGAGCAATGGAGTCGTAAAAACCTACTATCTTTGCCACCTCTTCTTTCCTAACAGGCCGTCGGAATGCTCGCCGCATAAATTGACGAATGACTTCTTCGACATATCCCTCCCCACCGACCCCTTCCAACGGAAGGATATTCGTATGATGGGTTGGCGGCCAGGCATCATAGACAGGCCCTTCAAAGGTAACACTCTTCACGTAAACACATGGCTCGGTCGAAGGCGGACGTGGCTCCCCTTTTTTAGGCACCGGCTCCGGACGCGCCGTCAAATTCTTCAAACGCACCTGAATGCCCGGATACTTGGGGTTCTTCCCCGGCAAAGGGAAGGATTCAATCCGACTCTCAAAGACAAGTGTCTCAGGTTGTTCTTCGGTTCCAATAACTTCCTGTACAACCAACCGTCGACTTGGCGAAAGAGTATCACTGCGGATACCAATATTAACTTCCAACTCGGGGACAGATTTCCCCTTAGGGATCTTCGAGTAGGCCTGAATAGTGATCCGAACTTTACCGGCTCTGGGAAACTGATCAATTCCGGCTATGAATTGATTACGCCCATCCAGCATTTCACCATTTGTGTTATTATCCCGCGCTCCCTTAATACTCTTTTCGACCACCTGCGTATGAACTTCGGGTTGTTCTCCGGACACAATCGCTTTAGACATCGCCTGACGAGCTGCTGCCAAATAATACTCCATTTGAATGGGCGAGATTCCGAGCACCTGCCCGTTATTAAGGAAACCATCTACGGACTTAGACTCCGGAGGTAAATTTTCTGCATAATCAAATTCGATACCCAGCAGATCACGAAGTGTGTTGTTGTATTCGTAATTCGTCAAACGCCGAAACACCACTTTACCACCAGTGCTCCGTTTAGCTTCGGTGGCCCCGGCTATCTCGTCAGTGAGCCAATTTACAATAAGATCACGTTCTTTCTCCGGTAATGGCGTGGCATCTTTAGGTGGCATCTTCCCCTGATTAATACGGTTCAACGCGTCATGCCATGTCTCACCATCGACACCGTGATACAAATCCGGATCCAGCAACGTCATCCGTGGACTCGCTTCACCGTCCGGCCCATGGCATTCATAGCAATACTGTTTGAGAATCGGCTCTACCTTAGATCGGAATGTTTTGAGAGCTGGTTCAACACCTTGTGCTAATTGCCCAAGGAGCAAAACCGAAACCAACAGCACATTTCTATACAAGCAATTCATCATCAGTCTATTTTACCATCCACACTCAAATTTGAGATAGCACTTCAGTTGCAGAAGCAAAGGAGTCTTTATCGGCAGAACACGTCGCACCACCAGTCGCAATCCCACCTCCAGCGACCTTAGTTGACGCCGTCGCGAAACTTCATTTCCGCTTCCAACAGATCCGTTGCAACCCCAGCGATTTCTGCTGCCTCCGACTCACTAACTGGTGACATCATTGGTAGCAGGGGACCGGTATCTGCGATTCCGGAACCCGCTACGGCGGAATGCAAAACCCGCACAGGGTTAATAGCATTTCGCAAATCTTCCAAAGGCTTAAAGATACGCCGGACTTGATCAGCGGCTGCGTAATCTCCCGTTTGAATCAATCGCAGCAGATGCATGGAAAGGGCCGGAGCTATACAAACACAACCAGACGTAAATGCCGTCACCTCGAATTTCTGCATGTGGGTTAGGGCTGGTTGCTCACCAATACCACTCACAATCATCTCCGTACCAATCGCATCCTTCAATCTGGCAAGATATTCATCTTGCGCAGGTTCCTCCCGCACTATGGCATACTTAATCCAGGAGACTGAACCACTATCAACCAGGCGTTTCACATTTTCAACTTCGATGTAGCCAAGTTGTTTGATATAAACCACGGCAGGTTTCCCGGCAGTCTGTACAAAATCTCCAATCGCTCTCTCGACGCCGGTATACGTCACAACGTTTGGCTGTGGCAGCACCATCGCCGTGGGGAATGCCATCCGGCTAAGCACCCTGGCTTGATCCATCATCATGCCGTATGACGAACCAACCGAGGGTATCACCAAAGAATCTTCAGCTACGATCCTCTCCAGCATTGCCAGCAATTCGCCATACTGACTGGGGGCTACGTGATACAACAACGCATTCCCACCGTAAAGCAAAGTGGAAACGCCTCCCGCCTCCAAATGCTGCACTATTTTACAATTCTCGGCTTCCGCTAAGGACAAGTCAGCATGGCGTGCCATGGGAGGAACGGAGATAACGCTGCTAGCCAGATCTTGTTTTGTAATCGGAGTAGTTTGCATAGATTTGAGTTCTAAAATCAGGGGGTAAGTATAACTTGGTATTCTACCACGACTCCACGATGATCGGTCGGCCATGGAGAGACGATAACATGAGCATTGGCCTTTGATTCACCAACCACCGCAGCCTGCTTTACTGAAGAATCTGGCAAACTACTGAAGACATAGTCAATCCGATCGTGACGATCCGCAGGATCTGTGGATTTTGTCGTAGGAGTCCAGGTCCAGCCAGGTTCCTTGAGCGGGTCTTTGCGTATTGCACGAAATCCATCCTTCATGCCCGCCTCCGTAATGCGACGAGTTGTCGGATAAGAAACCTTCATGGGGATCCGCCCCAGATCTGCCGCCCTCTCTGTCCAATCCTGGTGAGAGGGTTCATTGAAATCGCCGGTTAAAAAGCAAACTTCCCCTGAATTCAAGCTCACTTTCAACTCCGATAACATCCGTGACACCTGAGCTCCACGAGCTTCATTCGCCCAGTGAACGGCCTCTTTTTCAGTCGTGATAAACGGAAAGTCGCCGTACGGAATTCTCGCAAATTGGTAAGGTTGGTACGGGACATAGTGGAAGTGAACGTTGTATGCGTGGACGACAATTCCGGTGGGAAGTTTAATATGCACACCCCACTTATTTGGCGTGTGACCCACGATCGGATACCTCGAAATAACCGAAGTCCGCCCCCCCTGCACGAAGTGATGCCACTTTAGCATCTTGGCTAATTGAACGGAGCTATCCCCGCTTTGATTCTCCGTTTCCTGCAATCCGACAATATCCGCTTTAGCCGCTTGAATCGCCTTCACCGTTTGAGACAGCGGCTGCCCCAATCGTGTACCACCATGGTATAGATTAAGAGTCATTACTCGTAGTAAGGTCGTATCCTCCGCCTTCAAAGCAGATAGGCAAATTACCGTCAGTGCGAAGGTGCACAAAGCCTTAGTAATCATCATGACCGTTGTTCCATTATTTTCACCGGGATACCTGAGTCGACAGACTCTTGTGCGGCAATGCACATCGCTACCGACCAGCAACCATCCTCGCCGGTGGCGTGTAACTCACCACCGTTACGAACGGCATTCACCATCATTGCCATCTGGTCCTGCAACTCGAACACCTCGCCGGTGATTCGTTCGGGTGTCAGGTCAAGCACTTCGTCGCATTTGGTGTTATAAGCTTTCAAGGTAAACTCCGGATGCAAGGTTCTGTCCTGAGCACCACTCCAACGCGCCCAAATCGCACCTTCTGTGCCGGTGACTTTGGCCATCTGATGATGTTCAAATGCACTCAGAGTCTGAGTAACAACCGCATAGGCCCCGCTTTCAAAATTCATTAACGCGCTAAAGTTGTCCTGCAATTCAGGATGTCCTTTCTGATGTGAATTCGCACGGGCAAAGATACTGGTCGGATTTCCGGCCTGTGCTAAATACCAGCGTGCCAAGTCAAAAAAGTGAATTGGTTCTTCAAGAATCCAATTCCCCACACGTTCAATATCAAATCGCCAACCATCTGCACCATGCCGGTATGGCTTACGGGACAATTCGACAAGGCAATACTGCGGATCACCAATATAACCATCCTCGACAAGGTCTTTGACCTTCTTCCACATTGACGACAAACGTAATTCATGGCCGACCGCCAACAAACAGTCGTTTGCTTTAGCCGCATCTACAATAACGTTACAATCCTCGATCGTGATAGCCATCGGTTTTTCCAGCAAGACATGCTTGCCTGCTTCGAGTGCTGCCACCGCGACCTCGCGATGCAGATGACTAGGGACCACAATATCGACAACATCGATTTCATCAATCCGGATTAGCTGACGGTAGTCTATCGTCGCTACGACCTGGGGATATTTTTGCCTAGCAGCATCACAAGTCGCTTCCGACTTTGCTGCGATGGCGTGAACAACCGCACCTTCCGTGGCCGTAATGGCTTCTGCATGACAATTTCCCCATGCTCCAAATCCAACAATCCCGAACCTCAGATCTAAATCACTCATCGATAACGCTAGTCCTTCTCAATGTCTGTAGATCTTTCAATTTAACCGCGGAAATCGCAACATCCTCTTTATTGACACTATGGACGACCAAAAGTAGATTCTTCCATACATAACCATGCGGGTACTGCCAACCGTCCATTTTGTGTTGTCCCTCAAACCTTTTGAAGGTCGGCTCGTCACGAAGGATCCAGCAACGCTCAAACCGGCTCCCTTGGTTGCTACTAACTGAAACAATCAAGGCGCGGCGATCAAACTTCTTGTGTAACGAATTCCCTATCAGATAACGTTGGCCGCCAGGGAGATTACCTGTGGCAAAGCGTGCCGTACTATCCGGAATTTCTGAATCCATCAAAGCACTCCAACTCTCCCCCAGATCTACACTTCGGGAAACAAGCAAGCGACCTGTATAATTCCTAAAGAAGCCGAGCACATCACATTCCCGCTGGATAAAGTTTGGTTCTGCATAGCCAATTCTCGTCAAGTCACCTTCATCAATTGTAGTTTCCGTCCATCCCGCCGCCAATGATTCTCCATCGTGGTAGATCAGTTTACTCCGCCCCTTCTTTCGGTCTGTTTCCGATACATACTCCCCCCCCATCATCAGACGACTATTCCTCAGGACGACCGGTGGATTGATGTAAAATCCTGAGGTGATGCGATGAGGGTCTGACCAGGCTTTCCCATCGGACGATTCACTGAAGTACAAAGCTGTTTCCTCATGGAAATTCTCACCTGGTGTAATCGTGTAGAAGGCGACCAACTTCTCCTGCCAGAGCAAAAGCCCTGAAGCTACAAACACGTGCTTCTCGTACTTCTTTACCTGCTGATCAGTAAATAAAGGCTGAGCCTCAGTCCAACTCCGAGCATCTCTACTGGAAGCAATAACAAGTCTTTGACCGGGCTCGTCTTCACCAACCCTCCCGTTCGACCAGGCACAATACAGCAAGCCTTTGAATTCAATTAAACACGGGTGATGACAAAACTTATACTTCCCCTCTCCGGCGCGGTAAACATAATCCAAACGACTTGGCACTTTGTTCACAGCCGGGGTCACACCGTCTGCCCCAGCTTTGTACAGCGACGACTGGACCTCTACAATCGGTTCCATTGAATTCACCGAGTCGCTCATTAATACGAGGGCGATCAGCAACGTCATGAATCTCACACCAACTCTCCTTCAACGGCATCCTTTGTTTCCGGAGCGTAGAACAGAACGACCAGAGCCAACAGGAACAACCCCGACAAATAGGCTCCGACTTGTATCTGAGACAACTCCCATCGACTCTGCATCGTCCCGGTTAAGACAAGGATTGGGGCAGCAATGATACGTCCGGCGTTAAAACAAAACCCCGTACCTGTCCCCCGCATTCTCGTCGGATAAAGCTCCGGAAAATAGATCGCATAACCAGCATGCATTCCAACGGTAAAAAAACCAAACAGGATTAACAACGGATACAGCGTCGTGGTTGAGAAGCTCCCGAGGAACACCACGAGCGAAATAACAACCGCTATGACATGGTAAAAAGCGAACGCCGGACGCCGCCCATATTTTTGACAAATCGGGCCAAAGGCCAGCAATCCCAATCCCGCTCCCGTTGTTGCACAAAGCATGCCAATCATCTCGTAGTACTTGAGTTCATTCTTATCGACAACTTTTTTCTGAAATGGTAAATCGTCCTGACTCGCACCCTTTCGTTCCATATCAACAACGACAGACAGTTCTAGCTGAGCTGCCTTCTTCATCACATTTTTGCCATAGATATGCACACCCCAAAACGTCGCCAAGCCAATCGCTGCCAGCAGCACTCCTACAACAGTCCGAGTCCGAAACTGTTCGCTGAACAAATCACCGATCCTTCCTAATTGTTGACCACCTTGCGTCTGAGCCTGTTGACGCGCCTGCTGCCAGCTATCCGGCTCTTTCAGGCTCACGCGAATCCAGATGATCAATACCGCTGGAACGACACCAACAAGAAACCCCAGTCGCCAGGGAATCGTGGATTTATCGACAAACTCGATCTCCAGACCATCTGCCCATTGTTGTATGGACTCATTGCCAACCAGGAACATCCCCGCCAAAACTGCCAGGTAGGTACCTAGCACACTCGAAGCGTGAAATAATCCTCCCACATGCGCTCGAGCGCGTTTTGGAAAGACCTCATTCACCATGGCGCTGGCAATAGCCCATTCACCCCCGACTCCCATCGCCACGAGAAATCGGAAGCCGGCCATATGCCACCACTCCTGCGAAAACGCCGAAACACAGGTGAACAGGGAATAGAACAGAATTGTGATCGACATGGTTTTGGTACGACCGATTCGATCACTCAACATTCCGAAAAAGATTCCTCCTACAGCCCCTCCTAATAAAAACGCTGCCAAGGCGAAATTATTGTAAGTGGGAATATGGGCCAGATCTTCCGGCGAAACAAGCGACGGCATCGCTTCATTCATACTGGCGACAAAAATCTGACCTTCAAAAACATCAAAGATCCACCCCAGAGAAGCAATCATTAAAACGACCCACTGGTACCGCGTTATGCCCTTGTACCATTTCTCGTTTTCGTCTGTTCCAATCCTGGCTTCCATAAACCTATTGCACCTTACTTCAAGTTAACTCTTAGGCAATCAACGCCGCCAGAATTTTGCGAGTACCACTAAAACTACGTCTTCCATGCATCGCGACCTGATTATCTACGATTGCCATTTGTCCTGTTTGCCATTGAATATCAAACGTAAGTTCTTCTGCTATCTGACAGGCTTGCAGAACCATCTCAGCCGGAAGTTTTTCACCATCGCCAAAGGTAATCGAATGGTCAGGCGATTCTCCATCAGACCCAAACCCTGAATAAGCAGCAATCAACTGATTAAAAAACACCCGACGACCGTCTTCGAGGCACTTCACTCCTGATAATACAGGAGTGGTCACCGTTAAACTGCCGTCCGAATGCCAGACGGCCTGATAGCCCAATGCCGCCATTCTCTCTTCACATTCCGGGCGAGTTTCAGCCCGAAACGTACTTCGCCAACTTCGCCCCATCCCTGACCCGGGATCATCAGCAGCAGGCATTGTGTGAGTGTAACACAGACCTTTCTCAGCACATGCCTCCACAAAACATGGTACCTCCTGTTCTAACCTTGCAAGCAACCAATCTGAACGGCAAATCGGTGTTGCACCTCCACTTTCGGCTGGTTGCTCACAAAAGAAGAACAGGTGACTGGGAAACACCGGCGTCTGAGCCATCTCATGATGTAAGTAGATACGAGCATGGGATGGTGCTTCGTTTGCAGTGAACACTCGTTCGGTCTTTTCCACGCGCACTGCGTTCGATAGAGATCTCTCATAGGGGAAGTTCGGCAAATCAAAACATCTAACCATCGCATCAAAGTCTTCGGCTGTCTCGCCGCCAGTATTACGAAATAAGACAACGCCATGTCGACGCGTCTGTTCGAGGTAGGATTCTCTTTCGACAGTCAGATGCCGTAACGCGTGTGTAAGACTGGCATGCGAAGAATCAGTTGCCAGATCGCAAACATACGGAAAGACTGTTGGGTCGCAATACGACTGGCCGTTACTGCCAGAGTCCATCGTGGCAGCACCTTTATCCTAGAGTATAAGGTTCCCGGTATTTTTTGGTTAGCAACGCATTCGCTTCATCGTTATTAACGAACTTCTCTTCCTCCGGATCAAAATCCAAACGACCTTCCGTCCGATATGCCACCTCGCCAAGATGAACCAACGCACAACTATAATGTGCAGTTTGAGCGTTTGCTTTGGTCCCAGAACCAGTTCGAATAGCCTGCTGGAACTCATGCATATGTTCGGCATAGCCACGTGAACCCCGGATTTCCTGGCCTTCCGTGGGGCCCGGTTTATTTTTGGGACCCAGAAATACGCTAAAGGCACCACGCCGCGAAAAAATCATATAGCCTTCTGTGCCGTAAAACACGTTGCCATTATCAAAACCATGTAAACCGTAGGCCGTAAACGGGTAGTTCTCATAAATCAAAAGTCGGCCATCATCATATTCATACGCGACATTCATGTTGTCCGGATACTCACTGGCATGCCCATGCAACATCATACGACTGCCGCGAGCGGTAATCTGTGTCGGCAGTCTATCGACCCCAAGGCCCCAGGCTGCCATATCCAGATCATGAATCCCATCGTCACCAATTTCACCATTCCCATAATCCTGGAACATCCTCCAACTACCATGAAACCGCTGCCGGTTAAAGCCCCTCGTGGGTGCCGGCCCCAACCACCGATCGTAATCCACATTGGATGGCGTTGCGGTATCGGGAACAGGCTTAGCTACACTTCGAGTTTCGGCGGTCCATGCACGGGCAACTTTCACGTCACCAATAACACCTTCCTTCAAAAGTTTCTCAGCTTTCGCAGTCACAGGGCTATTACGCATCTGACTTCCCTGCTGAACTACACAACCGTACTGCCTGGCGGCTTTAATGATCGCATGGCCTTCGTTGTACACGTGAGAAATCGGTTTTTCAATATAAACATGCTTTCCTTCCCGCATCGCGGCTAAGGCGATAGGCGCATGCCAGTGATGAGGAGTGGCAATGACAATGGCATCTACATTCTTGTCCTGAATAACCTCCTCATACCGGCGAGTTCGTTTCGGTGCCTTTGGCTGAAACTCTTGCCTGACAAACCGACTCATGCGTTCAGTCTGTGCATCATCCACATCACATAACCAGGCAATTTCCACATCATCGTGACGGTTGACTAAGCCCTGCACATGCAAACTCATAATGCCACCACAACCGACGATCCCAAAAACCAGTTTTGCTTTCGGCTCCTGTGCTTGCGAATGAACAGTAGCCACGGAAGCAGCGGCCACCGTTATTAGCGGCGCCTGAGTAGTGAGAAATTTACGTCTTGAAGCGTCTTTCATAGCGAAGCCTTTTTACTGTCCCGAAGCGATACCACCTATGCTCTTATTGTAAAAAAGTGGGACCACCTCTGCGAATGATAAACCCAACGATCCTAACGGAAATCGGCCTTGCGATTTAACCACTCTTCAGCCGGAGTGGTCATCTGCTCCTCCAGGTCAACACCTAACCCATCTGCGATACGGTTAATGTAATTGAAGTAGCCGATCACCTGAGCAGCGATCGTAATCTGTTCGTCGTTAAATCCAACCTCCTGCAAGTGAACAACATCCTCTTGCGACATATCCTGAGGTCGAATTGTCAGCTTAATCGCATAATCACAAAGAGCACGATCGGCCGGCGTTAATCCGGCTTGCCGATAGTCATACTGAATCTGCTCAGCGATGGCAGCATCCTGCGACTCCTGACCGAAGTCTTTGGCATGTGACAACGTTCAGTAGTAACAGTCGTTGGCGCAACTCACTACCGTTGCAAGCATTTCTTTACGAGCCGATGACAATCCATTCCCGGTCTTCATCAACTTAACATAGAACTGCATCGACCCTTCCAGCGATACCGGATCGAGACTCATTAAGCGAATAATATTAGCAACGCGGTCAGCACGTCCACGTGCTGATTCGTAAATCCGAGCCAGCGTTCCCTGTGCGTCTTTTTCAGCAATCTGCTCAATAAATGCCATTTACTTGGCCTTCGTGACAATCAATTGGTACGGGCCACGACTTTGAGAGCCCGTAAGCAATGATGCCTGTACTTTCTGGGGACCTGATACTAACTGCGCCCTCCGGATCACCGTCGTCTCAGAACCAGCCACAGAATGGCTTTCCAGAACCGCTTTACCAAACTCCACCTTGACTGTTTCGTCTTCCTGAGCCGCATCAAAAACAAGCTTAATGTCATAAGTTCCGGAGGACTCCACATCAACCAACCAATAGCCATTGGCATTAGGGGCCCACGTACCATTGCGCCAATCCTGCCGAGTCAGGATACCGATGGGGTCATGCTCGCTACCCAAAACAATTCTTGGCGGAGCGTAATTGTCTTTGCGAGTCGAGGAGACATCGGTAAACCAATCTTCATACAAAGCTTTCAACTGTGAGGCAATCCGGGATTCCTGCTCAATTAAGTTTTTCGTTTCCCCAGGGTCATCCACCAGGTCATAGAGCTCAAACTTAGGCTCCCCTTCAAAGCCTTCTTTCCCAAACCCGGAAGGATGAACCAACTTATAGTCCCCTTTACGAATCATGAAGTTGTGATAAAGCGCCGGTTGATTACCACGATGAGATTGAATAACCAATGTCCGGGTTTCAGGTTTCAAACCCACATCCTTCAAAGCCGGCAGCAGACTCATCCCGTCAACCTGATGCTTCTTCTTTAACCTCACGCCACAGGCTTCAGCAATCGTTGGTAACAAGTCGATATGAGCGCCGACCTGGGCACTTGAACTGCCGGCTTTAATTTGATCGGGCCAGTGAACAATTAGTGGTGAGCGAATTCCTCCCTCGAGTACATTTGACTTTGATCCTCGATGCTGGTTCACATAGCGAGCACTATTGGGACCGTTATCATTCAGATAGATGACGATTGTATTATCTAACTGTCCTAAATCTTTTAAGGCTTGCACAAGGCGCCCAACATTCTGATCAACATTAGTAATCATCGCAAAGATCCGAGCTAACTTATCGTTCTCTGAGTTTTGTGCCGCTCCCTTTAACTTTCGCACCATGATCGGCGAAAAATCTTTTTGGCTGTAGACATCATACAACTCCTGGGGAACATCATGAAATGGCCCGTGGGGAGCGTTGGTGGGAATATAAACAAAGAAATTATCATCGTTGTCGGTCGTTGTCTTCACAAAGTCGATGGCAGCATCAAAGTATACATCGGTACAATATCCTTTAGTCTGCACCTGCTTTCCATTGCGGAAAAGAATCGCATCGGTGTAACGACGACCATTCTCACGTGGCTCAGACGGCTGTGCCAGCCCTCCCCCTTTGTGTATCAAGGCCTCATCGAACCCCTGATCAATTGCACGCATCGGATAATTATCGCCAAGATGCCATTTGCCAAAGATCCCCGTTCGGTAGCCCGCTGCATTCAAAACTTCCGCCACCGTAATCTCCTGTGGATCCATCATGCTTCGGCCGAGATATGTATCAATACAGCGAGTACGATAGTTATACCGTCCGGTCATGAGACAGGCTCGTGTCGGCGAACAAACGGGACTAACATAAAATTCCTCCAAATGGACTCCCCCCTTGTACAAGGCGTCCAGGTGAGGAGTATCTACCAATTGGTTTCCTGCAAACCCGAAATCACCAACCCCCTGATCATCGGTCATAATGACAATCACATTAGGGCGTTCTGCCAAAGCAACATCCGTAAGGGCCAGAACCAATCCCATGACGGGAGTTAACACTGCAAAAATTCTACACATGGCTTTTCTATTCACTTAACTCCAAAAGTCTGTCTGTCATTAAAAGGTGGCGATCGGGTTTAACGGTGAACCTGTGCCACCCTTGACCGGAATCGGGGCAGCCTGAATCAAAAAATCCCAACGCTTCATTTTTTGTGTAACTCGATGCAACTCTTCCAAGTCGCAACAATCGAAAATATGGATCCCCATGGCGTGCAATGAAAGAATATGGATTGGATGGGTCACACCTTCGACTCGTGAGGGAGCCACATCACTACCCGCATCTGACCCTAGCATGGCGATATCTCGTTCTTTAATCCATCGTGCACAGGTGGCATACAAGCCTGCTGCTCCGGACTCACTTACACTCCATGGTCCCCTGGCATCGCGGGCGGCCCAACGGCCTGTCCGAATAAAGACCACATCACCTGCTTGCACTTTAGTCCCCGTCCGATTTTCCCAGGCAACTAGTTCTTCCGGCATAATTGCTTCGCCCGGTTCGAGATACTCCACTCCTCTTAGTGCCGGAATATCAATGAGCACTCCTCTGGTAAAAATTCCCTGTTGAACATTGTGGATACTTAGCTTCTGAGCTCCATCTTCGGTAACTTCCCTCCGTGAAAACCCGTTATACATCTTTCCCTTGTAAAACAGGTGGCACAGCGAATCCATATGCGTATGAGCAAATCCGTGATAGGAGACCTTTAGTTCATCAACAGCCCACATACCTTCGGTCTTGCCATGGCGAAGCATGGTATGAAAGTAAGGATCGGGATTGTCCGCCGTAACTTCAATCGCAGCAGGGTGCGCTAATGAAACGGAAATTCCGTGCTTCACGAGCTTGGCGGCCTCCATCCGTTTCTTAGGCGTAATCAGGTTTAAGGTTCCAAGCTGATCGTCTTTCCCCCAACGCCCCCAGTTCGACAATTCCTTCACCATCTGGTCGAACTCTTTTTGGGGCAATTCCGGAACCTGGCCATAAACACAAGTCGCCGTCAGAAACATCGCCAAACCTATCAATAGTCGTTTCATTTTTCCCTCTGAGTGTTCAATTTCCTTCAAAGTCTGGCACTTACCTTACGGCATTGAGGTATTCTAATCGGCGTTGTACCAGTGGTTCATCTGATGCTTTAATCATCGAAGCATCCAATTTAAATTCATAACCATGATGATCCCGCAGAAACACGATAGCATTCATCGCTGCGGCAGCTACGGCATTGGATTCAGACTTTGCCAAAACATCATAAATCGTCTGTTGAGGCTCGACTGCATGCAGGCTGCCCATCACCTCTGCTGCTCGAATCCGCACCTGAGGGTCTGAATCTGAAAGTAATAAATTCGATGCGGACAACAATGGTTTAACCTTATCGCCAAAGGCCGCACATGCTGTGACGCCCCAGTAACGCACACGTGGGTTATTCGACTTTAACGCTCGTTGCAACTTCTTCCGAGCCTGTTCCCACGGCAATAAAGCCAGATCCACAACATCCAACAGATCTTTGATCTCAGCACTTCGTTCCTGGCCAAATCCGATTCCATCCTCTAAAGCGAGGTCAATCATCTGATTTTCCGGAAACAAACTTAAATCGTTTATCTGTTCCATCTTAACCCGCAGTCTGCTTCGCAAATCCTCCAGTATCGATTGGTGTGCTGCCATGCCTGCAAGATTGACCACCTCATGGGGGTCCGCTTCAACATCAAAAAGTAATTCCACCGGTTTGGCCTGAAAGAAATGAGACTGTGCTTCATTCAATTCCCCTTCACGATTCAGTTCCCGCCACTGAGAAAACGCCAGCATTCGATAGCGATAATTATTCTGCAGCGAGTCAGGGTAAAAGTGTTCATACGCTCTTATGTACTTGTACTTACCTTTTCTAAAGCTTCTGGCAAATTCATAGCGTTCATCAAATCGGTCCGCATAACCAAATGCTTCGTCTCGTGCAGCCAGCGATTCGGTCGTGACTCCTTCACCGGCAAATGGCTTACCATCCATACTCTCGGGAACATCCAACCCGGCCAAATTCAAGACCGTTGGGCTAAAGTCGATAAAGGATACAAAGCCGTCTTCCCGGACGCCCTGCGCCGTTGCGAACAAATGCTTGTACTTTTCAGGGAATCGGATAACCAATGGAACATGCAAACCAGCCTCGTAGATATAACCTTTACTGCGTGGCAGAACCCCCCCATGATCCCCAAAATAAAAGATAATCGTATTCTCGTATAAGCCATCTTCTTTCAATTGTGCGACAACTTTTCCAATCTGATTATCAATCACTGTCATACGATCGTGGTAAAACGCCTGCGTATAACGAAAGAGCGGCGTATCCGGGAAATACGGAGCCAACTCGACTGTAGCCGGATCTGTCTTCAATGCTTCCCGGTCTATCTGCCCCCACTTGAAATGAAGCGAGCTTTCATGGGACATACCGAAACTTTGCATATGGAAGAACGGTTGTGTCTTGTCGGAGCGTTTGCGCCAACTTGCAGTTCGCGAACTTTCATCCCACACTTTGTCTGTGACGACGTTATAGTCCTGCTTGTTATTGTTTGTGCAATAATAGCCGGCTTCACGCAAATAAACCGGCACCATCTTGACGCCGGCGGGAAGGTTAGCAGGCACCATTTTACGGTGGTAATGAAAACCTGCCCGCGGGCCGAGAATCCCGGTCATGAGCGTGGTACGTGCTACTGAACAGACCGGACTGTTTGAAAACGCATGGTTAAACGTGATACCTTGCTGAGCTAACTGACTAATGGCAGGTGTCGGGCCGTTAGGGCTGCCATAGTGCTGTAAATAGTGGATCGAGTTATCTTCCGACAACAACCAAACGATGTTCGGTCTCTCGGCAGCCGATAACAAACTGGCCAGCATCGTGCCCATGATGGCACACACAACTCGATATTTCACTTTACAATTCCTATATGCTTAACTCAGGGATATCTTAGCCGCTCATTATGGGACTCGTTCACTGAAATGACAATCCACTACCGTCGATAGAAGGTACTCTCTTTCGAAGCCTTGTAGCGAATATCTAAATGAGGCGTGTCAAGTTGACGTTGACCCAAATGAAGAGATTGCAGAGCGGATTGAACCATACCGGAGGTTAACAGTGTTCTCTCGACCGGATAGGGGGCCTTATTTGACATAAACATTTTCTCTGCGTTGTTCATTAAAGCAGCCGAGTAAACTACGTTAGGATTAGGTGGCAGATAAAAGCAGGTCGACAATGGATCAGCCTGCCCTTTTAATTTGGCCGCAAAATTAAAATCCCTTACAAGTCCATTCATCAGCATCATGGTTGCTAGCGTGCCGTCGTTATATTCCAACTGATAACAAACCGGAGTTTCCACCAATTCTTTCATGAGCCCCAGGGGAGGATAGCGATGACTAAAGTCCTCGGTCTGAGCAAGAGTCTGACTACGTGAGAGACAGGCCTCAAACAACACTGGCGACCACCTTTTATCTGCCAACTGTTGCCAGACAGCGTCTCCTTCCAGCGCATGAATACTTCTCACGCCCGTCTCCCCCCCCCTACGTCGCTCCATCATACACTGGAGAGTTTCTAAAGCATGAAAGTCATAGATGTCCTTAGGACCGTAAGCCACTACCATCGCTTCTTCGATTTCGGCACCGAAAGGCAATTCGACTGAAGGCATTCTCCAGGTCACGGGAAGTGAACTACCAGCAAGCAACGGAAACTTAAGTTCCTTACTCTGAGCCACCATGTCGGCTGCCCACTCAAAGTTCCAACTGAGATGTTTATCATTGAAAATAGGAAGCGATTCTCCTTCTTCCCGAAACACATCCGTGATTCCATTAAACAAACGATACCGAGGGTACAGCTTCTGCCCGATTTCGTTGATTTCATAATCGCCATGTTCACCGATCAAGAGGACGCAATCCACATCAAGTTTGTCTGTCCCGTTTCTTAAGGCCTCCGCAATCGTCGGGTACACCGTAAAACCAAATTCTTTGGCTCGGCGTTTACTAAGGTCATTGTCTTTAATTTGATCCACATACGCAGAAACCACTTCAATCTCCGGATGGTGCCATTTTCCGTTGACTGGGTAGCCGACCAGAAATCGCGTCGCCATATGCCAGGCATGCGAACCATACCACCAGGTCGTCGTTACAATCGCCATACGTTTCTTTTTGGCAGGACGTTTAGCAAACGTCTCCGATGGCGTTAATAGAACAGCAGGAATCCCTGCGGCTCCCACTTGCAAGAAACCACGACGATCTAGCATGACGACTCTCCGAACGAGTTTGAGGTTTTGTACTCAATCAAACAAAGCTTTATTGTAGCTGTTTTGAGAAACTGCCTGTTAATCGAAAACTGAAACCAACAGTTGCTTTTATGGCAATATCGGCGATGATAATGGCAACTAACCTCCAGCACACAGGTTCCAGAAATATGTATTACCGACTCGGATTAGCATTACTCACGACCATTACACTTTCCACCTTATCTTGGGCCCATCAAGGTCCCGACCCTCTTTCGCACTGGTATCTCCAATCGAAACATATCAAAGATGGTCGATTAGAGTCACGTCTCGGCCCCAATGGCCAACTCCTTATGAAACCCCGATTTGTAGCAGACTCAGGAGGTGATGCACTGATCTTTGAAGGACGTAATGCGGGTTGCATCCTAGCCAAAGACCTCAAAGCAGCCCAGCCCTACCTTCCAAAACGAGAGCTTACTATTTCGGCCTGGTTCAGTATCGACACGCGGCAAAGCTGGGGAGGCATCCTGGGGTTTATCCAGGACAACGCTGAGAGTGAAAAGGGATGGGTTCTAGGATATGACCAGGAAACTTTTTACTTCGCATTGGCTACGACCGGCGTTGACGACGGTGACGGAAAAATGACCTACTTCAAAGCCACCACCAAGTATGAACTTGGCAAGTTGTACCATGTGGCGGCAGTATTTGACGGCAAAACAACTGAACTCTATGTAAATGGAGTAAAGGAACTTAGCAGCGAAGAACAACATGGCGATATTGTTTATCCAGAATCGGCTGTATATAGCCTCGGGATTTACCTTGACTCAAATGAACGTCACCCGCACCACGGTCGAATCCGTGAAGTGAAGGTTTATGACAACGCAGCTCAACCGGAGTGGGTTGCTCAAGAATTCGCTCATCATCGAATGCTTACTCAGGAAGACCCGAATCCTCAGGAACCACACTTTGAATTATTGGTTGCTCCCTACCTGCAATTTGCTACTCAAACATCGATGACGGTGATGTGGCATACAAGTGCCACAGCAACATCCGTTGTTCACTACGGAGAAACCATTGACTGCAGTAATTCCGTCGAACTAAATCCCAGCCGCATCCATGAAGTCGTGCTTAAAGACTTAAGCCCTAATACCCAATACTTTTACCGAGTGGAGTCTAAAACTCCCGGTGGCAAGCAATACAAAAGTGAGCCGGCCACCTTTCGTACCGCCGTTGATTCTGAAACCCCCTACGCCTTTGCTGTCATCAGTGACACTCAAGGTAACCCCAGTGTATCCGGCAAGATCGCTCAACTTGCATGGGAACAGCGTCCAAGTTTTGTATTACACTCGGGCGACCTTGTCTCCACGGGCAGTGACCACAACCATTGGCTGGAACATTTCTTCCCTGGGATGCGTCCTCTAATCAACCACGTCCCTTTCTATCCTGTTTTAGGCAATCATGAGCAAAACGCAAAACACTATTACAACTATGTCTCACTTCCGTCACCGGAGTATTTCTACACATTCACCTATGGCAACTGTCAGTTCTTCATGATCGACACAAATCAGAAAGTTGGACCGGGAAGCGAGCAGTATGAATGGCTAAAAACATCCCTTGCCGAATCCAATACTAAATGGAAATTCGTTTGTCATCATCACCCTCCTTATTCCTCGGACGAAAATGATTACGGTAATCTATGGAAAACAAATAAGGGGACTCACGGAGACCAGAGAGCAAGACAACTGGTACCCTTATATGAAGAATACGGAGTGGACATTGTATGGAATGGACACATCCACTCATATGAAAGAACGTGGCGAATCCAAAAAGGGAAAGCTGTCGAAGCCAATGCACCGTTTTACATGATTACTGGTGGCGGTGGAGGTGGCCTGGAAACACCTGCACCCACCCGGCCATTCTTCCAAAACAACGTTCGCCGAGGGCATCACTATGTGATGGTTCACATCAACGGAGGAACATTGGAACTCAAATCTTACACACTCACTGACCGACTATTCGATCAGTTACAAATTAAGAAATAGAACTGTGAAATCCCTTTGCATCGCCTTCTTAGCGGTCGTGCTAAGCAGCCATATCGAGCGAGCCAATGGTGCTCAGATCATGTACCTGGCATCGATAAGCGATAAGACCATTGTTTCCTACCAACTCAATGAAAAGACAGGAGAGTTAACAGCGGTTCATACCACGAAGCTTCCTATTTCACCCGGTCCTATGTGCTTCTCTCCGTGTGGCAACTATCTTTATGCCGCGATGGCAGGCAAAAACGCCGAGGATGAGACTATTAACGCAATTGCATCACTTAGGATCGGTGAGAACGGGAAACTCAACCTGGCGACCTACGCCAGAATCGACGTGCGTGCCCCTTATCTTCAAGTGGACCCCACAGGAACTTTCGCCCTGACCGCCCACTACGCAACTGGTGAAATCAACGTCTACAGAATCAAAGACCATCTCGTCACTGGGGAAAACATTGATCATCACGTAACCGAAAGAACAGCTCACTGCATCGAATTTGATCGGACTGGGAAATTTGCATACGTCCCTCACACCAGCCCGAACAAAATCTACCAATACCGTCTGAACCAAAAGACGGGGAGACTCACTCCCTTAAGACAGCCCTGGGTACTGGGACCGGACGAAGATCACCAATATCATCAGCCTCGCCATATCGCATTTCACCCCACACTGAACATGGCGTACACATCTAACGAACGCGGAGGGGGCATAAGCGGCTACAAACTTAACACTCGCAGTGGCATGCTTACGCTCAGGCAAACTCTATCCAGCCTTCCGGAAGGGTATACAGGCACGAGTGCTGCGGCAGACATTAAAATATCGCCAAATGGTAAATTCGCGTACGTCTCCAATCGAGACACGGAAAAACGAGACAATCATCAGGATTCGATTGGTGCCTTCAAGATTGACCGTAAAGGAAACCTAACTCGCATCGGCACATTTCCCACTGTCTGGTTTCCACGCAGCATCTCGATCGAAGGCACCGGAAATTATCTCGTCGCAGCAGGACAGAAAAGTGGTACCATCGCGACCTATCGGATTGACGCCGACAGTGGCGAGTTAAAACTTCTGAAAGAGTACGATACCGGTGACGGCACTATTTGGACCATGTGGCAATAGTCCCTAGACACGCTTTAATAGAAACACAGCGTCTCCCAATCGATTATCTAACGACTGTGGTTCATCTATTTCGTAATAGAAGTCATACACTTCCACCAATTCGAACTGTGCTGTTTTCGAAAAAAGGCTTTTCACTTGAGCGGCGGTGTAGATTCTCATTTGATATTCCGTCGTAAACTCTTTGACCTCACTACGGCTCTTCACCTGCATCCGAAACCGCAACGTTTCCGTGCGTTTTCTTCGGCTGGCATTGTATGCATCGAGGGTCATATGAACGGAAATACCGGCGTGCCTGGCGGTCCAATATTCACGGTCTTCTAAAGCAGCATCTGGTGGCAATAGATGAAAACCCAAAATATAGTATCCACCTAACTTTAAGCTTGAGGCCACACATTCAAGATGTCGCAGGGCATCATGTTCGGATAAGAGATGGCGAAATGTATTGACAGTATTAATCGCGATATCAATCTTTGGTTGACAGGTAAATTCGCGCATATCTGCCACAACCACCTCTGCCCGGAGCTGATTTCTTTTGAGCCGTTTCTTTAAGTACTTTATAGCTGGCTGACTTAGGTCAATCGCGGTAACGTCATAACCCCGACGAGCCAATTCCAGGACCAATCGCCCTCCCCCGCACCCGGGTTCATAGATACGTTTTGCCCGACCTCGCATCAGCCTTTCCGACACAGCCTCTACAAATTCAGCCTCTTCCCGGGTTGAGTCCCGGAATGCGAGGTCCCAATATTGTGGGTAATCATAACAATCCATACCAATACTATCGGCCGACGACAAGGTAATCCTCTGTTTTCTCAAACCTACGTTTCAGATTACTACCGTGCTTATAAGGTTGAGGTATAATCAAACAACGTGATAAATCATCACCTTCAAAAGACAACTTCCAAATCACAAACACAGGATTTATCCCATGAGACGATTTGCATTAAGTATCGTTCTGGCTTTCGCTGTATCTGCCTCTCTCTCAGCTGGTGAGTGGGCTAGTCTATTTAACGGTAAAAACCTCGACAACTGGATCCAAAAAAATGGCACAGCCACTTACCGAATTGAAGGGGATGCCATCACAGGCAAAACCAACGAAGGGAGCCCCAACAGCTTCCTTTGCACTAAGAAACTTTATGGTGACTTCGAATTGGAATTTGAAGTGAAGGTAGCCAACGAGCTCAATAGTGGGGTTCAGATTCGCAGTCAAACCAAGGAAGTCCCTGAAGGAAGCAAAGCCAAATTCGGACGGGTGAACGGACCTCAGGTAGAAATCGAAGCAAGTGGTGGAAAAGGGGCAGAAGCTGGTTACGTCTATGGTGAAGCTACCGGTCGTGGTTGGCTCACGACACCTGAACGACTAAAGCCTCACAAACATTTCAAAGACGGCGAGTGGAATCAATTTCGCGTTGTCGCCAAAGGCCCAAAAATTGAGACCTGGATCAATGGGCAGCACATTGAGACCCTGGTCGATGAAGCAATCTACAAGACTCATGCGAAGGGTTTCATCGGTCTTCAGGTACATGGCATTAGAAAGGGAACTGGCCCTTACGAAGTTTCCTGGAAAAACATTAAGATCAAAGAACTTAAATAGCCCCCTCAACAACCTTATTAACCCGACGGGAAACTACGCTATTAGTAGTTTCCCGTTTTTTATCATGCGAAACACATTACTGACCCTCTGTCTCACCATTACCCCCCTTAGCATTTGCCACGGACAGGCCACCGTAAAGCCGGTTGACTTTACCGAGCCAATTTCTCTTTCTAAAGACCTACAGGGGAGTCCGCTCAAACTTACCATCACCCCTCGACTGGCTGGTGCCGTCCACAGTATTCGATGGAAAGGACAGGAATTTATTGATAGCCATGACCATGGTCGTCAGATGCAATCAGCAAGCAATTTCGATCGCGGTACTGACTTCAGCGCCGAAACGTTCAATCCAACAGAAGCGGGATCACGCAATGACGGAATCGGTACTTCCAGCACCAGTAAACTGCTGCAACTAACCCACACGAAAGACCAATTGCAAACGACCTCACAAATGGCATTTTGGCTGGCACCAGGCCAAACGTCCTCTGGAAACTTGGCAAAGAACAAGAAACTACTATCTAACCACCTATTAACGAAACGAATTACGCTGGGATTCAGACAATGGGATAATGTGATTCGATATGAAGCTACATTCTCCACACCTATCGGCGAATTTCATCGGTATGCTCAATTTGAATCTGTCACAGGTTATATGCCTGCCCAATTCGATACTTTCTGGGGAGTCAATTTAGCTCGGCAACAACTCGTCTCTCTCACCGACGGCCCGGGAGAGCAACGCCATCCGGTTATCATCTCCTTTCAAGACCGAACATTCGCAATGGGAGTTTACTCCCCTCAACAGCCCAGCATGGGGTATGAAAATGCAGGCTATGGAAGATTCCGGTTTCGAGCCGCCAAAGTAACCAAGTGGAACAGCGTCTTTCGCATTCGAAATAATGATGGCGTACCTGCCGGAGATTACTATTTTGACAACTACGTGGTCATCGGTAATCTCACAGTCGTCATGCGTACAATTCTTGAGTTAGAAGCATATTTCAACGCTGGCAAAGAAAACAATTAGTCATCTTTCTTCTGACGCCGCACCAACTCAATCGCGAATTTCAGGACCCGGTCTTCACCAGACACCAGATCCTCAGGGCGAACCCGAACCAAATGATCTGGCATCACCCCTCTTCCAGTCTCAGCGGGTTTCGCTTTAAGCATGTTGTACTTAAGAATGGGCACTGCCAGTTCAATACCAGTATTGGGCAACGTATAAACCAAGGTTGTCCCTGCCGTAAAAGACCCATGCACTCCACCAGTTTCTTCTCCAATAAAGATCCCTTTATCAGTCTCCCTCAGTCGACTACAGATACAAGCTCCCGCTGAATGCGTTCGCCCGCTTGTCAACACATAGATATTACCGTGGAATCGACGTTCTGCCGGCTGAAGACGTGGAATCCAGTCTTCTGACAAGCTAAAGCTATCGTCGTCTGCCAGCACCAGTTCCCGACTCAATCTACGCTCATAACTTCGAATCATACCTCGGGTTTGGTAGAGGCGGCTGAGATCTTGCTTATACTCGATCGTGTTGGCAACTGCCGCTCCATCCTGCATTTCCCGGAAAGGCTTCTCGCTTAGATAAGAATACAACAGCATCTCATTGCGGGTATACCCTCCCTCATTAAGGCGAAGATCTAAAATCAGGTTTTTAATCTCCGGAGATTTCTCCAGAGTCTTAAATGCTTTGGTCACAAAACCTCGATAAATCCGAAACGGCGGAGCACCATAATCGTTGTCAAAGGTATCAACTGCCATCACAACCGTGTCCGGCAAAACTTTTTCGAAACGATAGGGCAGTTCTGGTGGCTTACCAAATGCAACACTACGCATCCGCGCTTCGATGCCGCGGCCCCCGATCCCCTGCACTGTCTTCATCGCTACTTCCCCGCTACGTTTTCGAAATTCCACGAGAAACTGTCCTTTCTGGGGGAACGCTGTCGCCAAGGACGCGGAAAACAAGTCGCTCAACAACTCGAATCGATACTCATCTACATAGCCATCACCTGTTACAAACGGCATTAACTGGGGCGCCAACTTGCTTATCGCAATACCATTCACCGACAGCACTTCTACACCGCAAGGCAATTCCACTCGTTTGTGGTTTACATAAGCCCGGCCTTCCAGAAACTTCAGAGGCAGCGGAAAGAAGACGGCATCCCGATTCAATTCTTCCTGTGCCGATGTCGGAATCGATGCGTAGGTATGCCCACAACGAACCTTGTCGACAATCGCAGCAAACTTCAGAAAAGCATTACGTAGTGACTGAGTTTCACTACTACCGAGGCGAATTGCAGCAAACTCTTTCTCAAGATCCTCGGGCGTGATATAGAGATGTAACCCGGGATGCATGGATGTCAAAATCTGCTGCATGCGATCAAGATCGTCGTTAATCTCCTCGCTGCTATATGACTGACGTAATTGTGTGTCCTGCGCGGACACACCAGCCATCAACGACAACACAATCCATAATGACCATCGCATTCGAAGGTTTTGTTTACTGATCATTTTTTATTTTCCCCCACAAAGACACTCCACTACTTAAGGATATGAATCGTGTTATGAATTGTCCCGTTAAAGGACCTTCCGCTGGCTCCTTTAAGGTTGTATTTAATTTCCATGCACCACGTTGGCTTCAAGTCTGGAATCGTCATGAAAACACGCTTCCCATCTTTCGATAGCTGCACCGAAGTGACCGCGACTGACTTTTCATCATAGTGTTTTGAGCCATAACTACGAGTACGCTTTAGGGTCCATGTCTTTAATTTGTAATTTACAATCTCCACCGCGGTCTCTTCATCCACAGGTTCGGTAAATGTGAGCTCGACTCCGCCTTTACGAGCCTTGAGCTCTATTGGCAGATACACCGGCTCACCGGTATAACGCAAACGATACAACCCCCCCGGCTGAGTTTGGTTACCAGCCCAAGCAAACATGCCGCACGCATAAAGTTGACCATCTTCCGGATGGAACCTCCCTCGCATAACGCCCGTTGGAAACTGAGCAATCGGAAATTGAATCATCCCTCCCTGCATCTGACCATCGACTTCCTCGTGAGGGACGACATAGACTTTGCCATAACCATAGGACAAATTGAGCAGGCGACCATTGAGCGGCCCCCATTTCTCTGAATCCACCCACAACAATTCAGAGGGAGAACGATCGAATGAATTAGTAATCCAAACTAACGGCTGTTCCATCGCTTCATCCGATTGGTCAGTGATATCGTGGTAGCCCATCATATTCCCATAGAAGCCGCCCTCACGCACCCAGTTGATCCTGTTCTTGGGATTCCAATGCCCTTCCTGATCGGTAACGATAAAAGATCCGTCTTCATTCAGACAAACTCCGTTAGCAGCTCGAAAACCGGTGGCAAGAATATCTGTCCTTTGGCCATCGGCACTCACCCGCAGTAGTGTTCCATGGTGCGGGACTAAGGCCGGCAGCGCATGGCGAGCCGATTTCGCATAATAAAAGTTATTCTGGCCATCCACCTGTAATCCCATAGCAAATTCATGGAAGTGGTCGGTCACCTGATGATCACTATTAAACGATTCATAGAAGTCCGTTTCGCCATCCTCATTAAGATCATGCAAGATACATATCTGATCGCGACAGCCTACGTAGATCAGATCGTCAACAATTTTGACCCCTAAAGGCTGAAACAGACCGCTGGCGATACGGTGCCAGGTAAGTTTTCCGTCCTCACTAAGTACGCCGGATACCTTCCAAACATCACCATCCCAACAACTAACCACCAGACTGTCTCCATCGGGATAAAAATCCAGCCCCGTCATTCGAACCTGAGCAAACCAAGGGTTTTCGACCGGATGCGTCAACACATCCACCTGGAACGCCCCCTCTTCCTCACCACGACTTAGCCTAGTCGTCAGTTTCTCGGGAAACCGAACCGGGCCACCACTTATAAGTTCTGACAAGTCGACATGAGGCAGAGGAATAAACTGACTGGCTTCCGAGGCAACACCTGAATCATCGACACGTCGCACCCAGACTATAAACTGTGTCTTTTCTCCTGCCGGCACTTTAAGACGCAACTGACCATCGTCTCCCTTAATCCATTCCCAGCCATCAAGCTCAGCATCGACCCCGGCAATCAAGGGGGCATCGCCCGAGCCTGACGTCGGCACTCCGGCAACAACCTGCACCTCCAATTTAGCCTCAGACTGATCGCTCGCAATTCCGTCTCGCATTCTCAGGTCGAGCACTGCTCCTTTGGCTGTTTTCACCTCCGTGGGAACGACCAGTCGCTGAAACACCTGCACTCGACTAAGCGTTCCGTCAAAGTGTGTTTTGTCATTCGGGAAGTTATCCGAACAGAATCCGATCTTCAGTACGTGGGTTTTTTCGACACGTTTCGCTCGCATCACTTTTTCCACGTCGACCTTACCATCAACATAAAACGTCAATTGGCCGGACTTGGCATTGAATGTCAAAGCAACATCATGCGGCTTACCGTCGGCCACACGGACGTTCCCATTCAAAGCACCAACCCAGCCAATATCGTAAGCCAGTTTTCCCCCCCGAATAAACAAGGACTTGCCACCGTCCACCCAAGGCCCCTTTGCATGAGTCTTCGTGAAAATCGCTCCATCCACTTTCGTTGCGATGGTGGCGGCTATCGTAAAGTCCTCGGAGAACATGTTTAGTCGCTCACCTATGGGGACCTGCAGAAAGGTTGCTCCATTGAATGACGCGCTAAGATCCTGAGTAGGTTCTTTAGAGACTGTAAAGTGCCCAAGTCCAGCTACACTACGACCACCCGCTTCTTTCTGTAACAACCGAAGGGGGGCATTAGCATCCGGGTGCTGTGCAACTTGCAAATAATAATCCTGGTCGCGACTGCCCATCTGAACAATACGTTTAAACACCGGCCCATTCTCCGTTTCCTCCCAGGCTGCCGTTTCCAAAACATCAGCTTTGCCTATTGCATAGGAAACCACGGTCTGATTACCGTGGTGATAAAGACCTTTGTACTGTGCCCACTCGCGAGGAAGCGGGCCATAAATCCTGTCATCTCGCCCCACTAACCGGGGATCATCCCAAGAATGATCCTCCGGGTTGGCCCAGCCCGGGCCTGTTGGATTTTCGAAGTGGATATCTCCTACGACACGCGGGTGAATATTGTGACGACCATTAAAATTAATGCCATTCCAGTCAATAAAGCCTTTCCCTTGCCAACCGGCGGCAATCCGCATCGTATCATGATCAAAGATCATCCACCCGGCTCCTTTAGAGATCCCCCCCTGACCGGGATCAAGACGCTGAGCTATCCCTTTATAGGCAAAATTCGATGCGTCATTACCAACTTCATAAGTGGCAATCAACTGATGCCCATAATTATTTTGTTCCCAAGGAACGATATTTGACGGGGCAGGCCCTTTCGTATCCCCTTCAGGTAAACCAGCCAAATAGGTCTGGGTAACCGGGAAGTACTGTGACGGATTATCACGTTTAAAGTACGCTTCGCGGATGTAATGAATCACATCATATTTTTGCTGGGGCACCATCCAGGCCTGTGGAACCATCAGACCAAATCCACGCGTAAGCGTCTGATACATCGCAAATGGATCGGCACCATTTTTCATGACATCCACCGCAAACTTTCTTGAAGTTGGCAACGAGCCCGGTCGGTCATGAGTGCCATGACAATTAATGCAGAGGCGATTATAAATTGCCTCTCCACGGTTGTAGCTCTCCTGATTTAAGGATGTCAGTAATCCCAAGTGATCCAGATTCTTTTCGTATTCCGGCAAAGGTCTTGCCGCATAGAGAGACGGGGGGGGCTGCAATTCAGCGGCTCGCTCTTTCCCGCCGTCACGCACCTCCATCAAATACTTAACCAGATCGAGGAACTGCTGTTTTCCAGTCAGTTGATTCACCTGCCCTTTTGGCATAATCGAAGCTTTCGAGACAACAACTTCATCTAAATCGTCCTCTTGGAATCGAAGCTCCACTCCCGGCCGACTGACATCGTTCAAAACTAATTCGCCGTCTTTTTGACTTTGAACTAGGCCGGTAAACTGTTTCCCATCCACCGTAAAGACCGTAACTGCCTCAAATCCCTTCTTGATTTCCTTGGACGGGTCTAATAACGACTCGACCAAATACCGATCGTTAGCCTTGGGGCCTAACCGGGTCAGGTCGGGCCCGAGGCGGTTTTCTTTATCGCCTACGCTGTGACATTTCGAACACGACAGGTAAACCTGAAAAAATGCAATACCACCTCGCTTTGCATCCCCCAAGTCCTTGGCTTCCTGCACCAGTTCTTCGATCGGGGTCTGTAACAACTGAGCTTCCAGCTGTTGCCCAACAGCAATATTTGCAGACACCAAAACAGCAAGGACAGAATAAAAAGCAACGCGAGTCATTCGATGCATTCCTTCGTTGGGAACTTTTAATGATATGAAATAAAAAGTGGATTGCGGGACAACGCTATCGACTGTCTCCTACCCGACTAGTCTCTTAACGGCTGCGCCGCTGGTCAACAGACCAGCCAACAGGCTGTGTCCAGGCCTGCTCGGTTTGCCCAGGCAGCGTCGGATCCCCATGGGGTTTTGTTGAGGTGACCACGGCACGCACGTACAATTCATCGCCCTTGAGCTGATAGGCTGGGTGAATCCCCGAGGCCGTTGCCAACACGGCGCCCACATCGTCACTATAAATACGGGTAACTTTTTTTCCGTTTGCGCTTTTCTTCTCTTTGGATGACAAATCTGCGGAGGTAGTCGTTCCGATAAACTTTGTGGTATAAGTCACACCATCTTCTTCATCAATCAACAGTTCCAACTTTTGTTTTTTGCTGTTGTAGACAACATCGATGAGTTTAACACCACTGGAGCTATAAAAATCACCCTGGGTGATCTTCTCTGTAATCACGTCCGCATCGAGTTCGTCCCCTCGAACCATAATCCAGCTTCTTCCAGGACGACTGGTCCCTCGACCGTGGTAATGATGAGAGTCATCCGTACCAACCCCGAACAGAGGCGGAGCAGAAAGCTGGGCAAGCCGGATAGTATTGACGATATCCCAGATCTTTTCCACTGATGCATGATCACCATCTCCCAGGACATTGACTCCCGGATGACCGTTATAAATCTCCACGAACCGTTCCTGAACAACCGCTGCCAAATCTTCAGCGGTTACCGCATATCCAAAATTTGGGTGATTCAAATGCAGAACAATCGGCTTGCCCGTCTTACGAGCCTGTTCAGCGACAGCCCGTAAATTATTTGTCATGGCTTCCCGCACCGTAGTTCCTCCCACTGGTGCAATCAATTCCTGAATGTTCGTGGCATTCATATGAACCGGCACACCTTCACTTCTGTCAGAGATTTCTTCACTTTGAATCATCAGAAAGTCGCCGTCTTTTTCCAATCCAACCCGGAACTCTGCCAGAGTCCGAAGACGCACCTCTAGCTTATCTCCCTCACCTCGCACGAGCACCCAATCTTCACCGTAGGCGTCGAGATATTTATCTAAAACATCATTACCCCCACGTGATTTCAGCGCACTGATTGGCATCCACTTTTCACCCTTACTGAGAATATTGTGATCCGACAGAGCCAAAAAGTCATAACCTTGCTGCTTGTACCAAGACGCGATCATCTCCGGAAACTGGTTGCCATCACTCCAAAAGGAATGCGTATGGATATTGCCTTTCAACCAGGAAGGGGGGGCTGTGCCGATTTTAGCGGAGTGTAATTCTCCTGCGTGTAAGAACCCGGTAGCTAGCATTATTGATAGTAGGGAAAACGTTCTCATTACGATTTACCTTTCAAAGATGTGTTATTAATGAAAGCCGATGACGCTACGAACGCCCCGACGCTCTTGTCCCAAGGCCAGAACGTAGCGTGAAATTCTTTTCGCTGCCTACTGTGTTTCAGCCGAAAATGGTACACGAGCAATGCATGGTGCGGACGATGCATCCGACCATCTCTTCCAGAATGCCACAAATGAGCGTTAATCACAATCAAACTACCAACTTTCGGAGCAATTGTTCAAGAACTACCTCCGCATTACCTTCTGGCAATACAACATGACCATGTTGGTCGAGCTGATCTTCATACGCAACGGAAGGCGTTGGCATCTAAAACTCTTCTATTAGTTGATTTTATTTCAGCAATAGGTGGACCGAAGAAGCGGGCACACAATTGCGAAAGACCATTTGCAAGTTCTTTTGCTGTTCCTGAGTTTCTGTGTAATAAATCGATTGCGTGCTGGAAACGATACCAATAACTTCGCCTCGACTATTGAAGATCGGTGAGCCGCTGGAACCTTTCGCAAACTCAGCCGTAATATACAGCCGTTTGGCTGAGCCCTTGGGAGTATGCATCATAGCATTACGAGATACAACACCTTTAGTTAGGGTATAAAACCGACTAACCGGGTGGCTTATCGCGTAAACATCCTCACCAGGAATGGCTCGCTCAGCGATTTTCGCAGGTATCAGCTTTTCGCCGGCTGGCAATTCTAATTGAAGAATAGCGATGTCATTAAGTTCATCAGCTGCCAAAATCTCTTTGACGACATAAACTTTACCGTTAGCAGCCGTGGCAACTAATGCTCGTTCATCCGGTTGGACACCTTCGACGACATGATGGTTTGTAACGATCGCTCCGTCAGCGGTAATCGCAAATGCTCCGGCACTCCGATCATGCCAACGGGTACAACGCCCACATTTATAGACCTTCGATAACACGAGCACCGACGGCGCGACAGCGGGGTATACTTCATGCGATGCGAGGATCGCACTCTTAAGCTTCGGAAGTCTCAATTTAGTTTCAGAACGTTTGATCTGTTCTTCAAATCCCTCAAGTAAAGAGACTTCCGGGTCAGGCAATAGTAAATCTGCCTTAGAACTAATCAACTGTTTAATTGCACGATCGTCCACAACATCAGAAATCAGTCCGTTTTGACTACTCTCTGCTGGCACCAACGTACGGTTTAATACCCCCTGCTGAGCATGAACTGGCATAGTAACCGATAGCGTTGCAGCAAAACCAGTTAAAACAAGGAGTACACAGAACCGACTCTTGTGATTGATAGAAGCGTTTACACGAACCACAATTAGGCCTTTCAATAGAACTTCGCTAAACAGCATTGATTAGACATTCGCTGTATGTAACTTATTAGAACAGAAATGCTGAAAATTAGGATCCTCGTAAAGCAATAATAGTGTTCTTTTATATTGAACTTAATTCATGTTTGACCGTAGAATAGAAGATACTTCAAATAGAACTTGTATTTAGAGTAATACGTCTAAACCGATGAATCACTTCAGCAACCAAAAAACTGGCGTCTTCATTCTGCTGCTGTTTCTGTCAGCACAGTTGATTCTGCCTGCGTTTTGTTGTTGCGGGATCTCAACAATACTTGCCGAGACATCTAGTTCTAATACGGACACTACAAACACCTGCTCCAATTGCATTTCACATCAGGCCGATGAAGGCGTCTTCAACCAAATCTCGGGGACGGACAACGCTCACGAGTGCCCTTGCAAGGCTGGGATGGCTAAACAACTCATCACCTCTACCAAAGCAACGGTTCAAATTGAGTTACCACTAAAATATGATGCACCTATTCATGACATCGCTGTCCTGGATCTTGTTGCTGACCACTCAAATCTTCAGGAGCTTCGCGCCGGCCCTCGCTTGCCAGTTCGAAAGCATTCTCAAACAAGCCAGTCCATTATTTGCTGCTGGATCTGCTAGGCTTTGTTTTCTAAAAAGCATTCATTCGGCGGTAACTTTTGAAAACCGCTGAATTTAATTCAGCTAGAGTCTTCTAAGCTGTAATCAAAAAAACAAATCGAATCGCATGGATTCGTATTTAGATCACTGAGGTATTCCTCTTTTTTTCAAGGAGTTTCATTATGAAACGTTTTTTAGCACTTTTTGCTGTGCTCATGTTCACAGCCGTATCTCTTGCAGCAACGGCTGCTCCGAAACTCGATGGCGTCAAGTGCCCATTGAGTGGTAAACCTGTCGCAGCCGATAAAACTGTCGACTACAAAGGTGGTAAGGTCTTCTTCTGCTGTGCAAACTGCCCAAAAGCATTTGATGCCAAGAAGCATGCCAACAAAGGAAACCATCAGTTAGTTCAGACGGGTCAGTACAAGCAGGTTAAATGCTTTCTGGCCGGTCGTCCTGTAGACGCTACTAAGACTGTTGACGCTGCTGGCGTTAAAGTTGGCGTGTGCTGTGGCGGATGTCTTGGCAAACTGAAAGCTGCTAAAGATAAAGTTGCTTTCGCATTCAATGATGCAGCATTCGCTAAAGGATTTGCTGCTGTCAAAGCAAAGAAATAGTCCTCCGGGATTAACAAACAAGCAGTGTGAACTTTCTTCATTCACATTGCTCCAATCGGGAAGACGCATGATATCACATCATGCGTCTTCTTTTTTATGTTAAGCCGTTAACTCCCACTACTCCTGATAACTGGTAAACTGAGCTCTCTGCCCCGCAAACTTCCCCCTCTTTAAAACAACACCTAACATGATTCGCTCTACTTCGATCACGTCCCTGATTCTCATAATTTTTTTGGCGTTGCCCCCACAACAAGCTACTGCCAAAAAGATCAAACCATACCAACCCTCTGACTTGTTAGAGAACTATCGGCGGGCCCATGCTTCGATTAACGATGTGAATAACAAGATGATTCGGCATCGTCTGAGTCCCCACTGGGTCGAAGAGGACAATAAGTTTTGGTACAAACTTGATCTCCATGGCGACAAACGGGAGTGGGTTGTTGTCGACTGCCTTGCAGGAAAACGGCAGCTGGCATTTAATCATACGGCAGTGGGTAAACAACTTTCGGAACTACTCCAAAAAGACGTCGATGGAAGCAAGCTCAACCTCAGTGAGCTCCAGTTTGACAAAGCACTCACTTACTGCGAATTCAAGTTTGAAAATGGCCGTTATCGCTTCCATTACAAAGATAATAAACTTGAAAAAATGACTCGTGTCTTATCGCCTCCAAACATAGTGACCACCTCCACACGAATCGCTCAAAAGCAAGACAAAACGTACCGCTGGGAATTTGCCATTAAAAACCACAATGCGGTATTAGTAGACAAGGAAAACAAGCAGGAACACGTCCTTACAACCGATGGAACCGAGGCCAATCCCTACAAATTTAACAAATGGTCCCCGGCGCGAAAACACGTCGTTTTCATGAAGGTTCAACCTGGAAATCTCAGCAAAGTCCACCTCCTGGAATCCTCACCTAAGGATTCTATCAAGGCAAAATTACACACTCGCACTTATGCCCAACCAGGGGACCGCTTTGACAGTTTCAAACTCTTTATCGCGAGTACCGAAACGCAAAAGAGTTATGCCGTGGACACCGAGGTCATTGACTACCACGGGCCACCTCGCCTTGAATGGCACGAGAACAATGACTTCTTCACCTATCAGAAAGATGATCGCGGGCATCAGCGTGTTCGTGTTATCGCCGTGTCGGCGGCCGACGGCACAACCCGCACCGTCATTGATGAAAAAACGGAGACCTTCATAAACCAGACAAAATTTTTCCGGCACTACACCAAAGAGGGGAAGCATTTGGTCTGGGCAAGCGAACGCAGCGGCTGGAATCATCTTTACCTTTACAACCTTAATTCCGATCAGAGCATTATCCCCATCACCCGTGGGGAGTGGGCCGTCAAGAAAGTTCACTCGTTTCACGAAGAAGATGGCTACCTCATTTTTAGCGCTGTAGGAACCGAAGCGAATGAAGATCCTTATCATGAACATTACTTCCGGGTGAACCTGGACGGTAGTAATCTGACCAAGCTAACCGACGGAGACGGGACTCATAAGATTCAGTTATCGCCAACCAGACGGTTTCTTATCGACGAATACTCACGAATTGACCAACCGCCTATCCATACGCTACGAAATGCCAAAACCGGCAAAGCGATCTGTCAATTGGAAATCGCGGATATCAGCCAACTCCTAGAATTAGGATTCAATTTACCCGAACGTTTTGTGGCGAAAGGACGCGATGGCAAAACAGATATTTACGGGATGGTTTATCGCCCACGCCTCTTTGACCCGAAGTATAGCTATCCCGTGGTTGAATATATCTATGCCGGACCTCACGACTCACACGTGCCTAAATCATTCATGACCCGCATGCGTATGTTTCACCTGGCTGAGCTAGGCTTCATTACCGTCATGGTTGACGGGATGGGTACTGACAATCGGGGGAAAGCGTTCCACGATGTCTGCTGGCAGAATCTACAGGACTCCGGTCTGCCTGATCACATTGCCTGGCTGAAAGCCTTAAATGTAAAATATCCTCAATGTGACATTTCCAATGTAGGCATCTTCGGTACAAGTGCAGGAGGCCAGAGTAGTACCGCGGCCTTACTACACCACAGTGACTTTTATCGCGTGGCTGTGTCATCCTGTGGCTGCCATGATAACCGAGTTGACAAACATTGGTGGAACGAACAATGGATGGGCTATCCAATTGCAGAACACTACAAGAATCAGTCGAACACTACGAATGCCAATCTACTCAAGGGCAATCTGCTACTAATGGTCGGCGAGATGGACACCAATGTCCCTCCCGAATCGACCTATCAGCTCGTCAACGCCTTGATTAAGTCCAAAAAAGAATTTGATCTATTAGTTGTGCCTGGGATGGGGCATTCCGCTGGTGGTGAATATGGTCAACGCCGACGTTGGGACTATTTTGTTCGCCACCTACACGGTCTGACACCTCCAAACTGGAACCTACACGGTTATCCGCCTAAATAAACTTTCCATTAAAACTTCGAATTTACGGCAACTCCCAAGAGTACTTTTGTGAGTTAGATCCGTTCACTAAGTATAGAAACCACTTGAAACAGGGGCATTTGTTTGGAGTCATACGGATTCTATGTTTAAGTCAAGGCCCTCATACACCCAAGTTCGTGATTCACTAAAAGAGCAGTCTCTCGATGATAAGCAGACTTTTCTAGAGTCAATGATCAATTACTTTCTCCGGATCGATCAGTCAGCTCCTAACCGCTTACTGGAGATTGAGGGGGCTATCGACTCTATTCTTGAGCAAGACTAAGTATCTGGTAAATCGGCCCTGATCTGCTAAATTACCTAAAACATTTCGCAGACCTCGCAGAAAATCCTATGAATATCCTTGTCGGCTGGGAAACCTCCCCCGAAATCGAAACGCTCGAATTAATGCTCAACATTGGTGGCCACGAGGCGACCCTCTGCAGTGAAGTTGGTCAATTTGACTTGAAATTAAAGGAGACCGACTGGGATGTCGTGCTTCTCTCCTTGAGTTTTCCAACTTTGGAAGAATCTATTAAGACATTTGAGCGAACGAAGGGGGCCATTGCGGGGATCCCCATTGTTGGTGCTGCCAAATCGGATGACATTACCCACCTGATTCAGTTTGTCTCACAAGGTCTTCATTCTCATGTAATTCGAGATACTGATGGCAACTTTATCATGCTGTTACTCTCAATGCTTGAAGCGGCCTATGAGAATGTGCGTGCCTTAAGAGCTCAGGTTGTTGCTGAACGATTAAGTGATGAGGTCAACTCAGTTCGTAAACTACAGGAATCCGTCATTCCGGATGATTTACCGGAAACAAATGGATACAAGGTTGTCGGAAGATACGAGCCCTCTGAAATACGAGTTGACGGGCAAAACATGGTCGTTATGGCCGGCGGCGATTACTACGATTCCTTCGCCTTAGATGATGCCCGGCTCGTCATGCTTGTTGGCGATGCCTCGGGGCACGGAGTGAAGGCTTGCATGTCGATCATGACAATGCATACACTCATCCGGATGATTCGCAACAACCGGTATGCCAACACGGCAGACTTTGTAAACGCTGTTAATGACAGACTTTGCAAAAGTGACATCGTGCAGGATGAAGGGGGGTTTATCACCATCATTTATTGCATCCTCGATACCGAATCCCACAAAATCGAATGGACATGTGCAGGCCACCCCTTGCCTTTGCTTCAGAACATGGAAACCAATGAAGTCGCGATCCTAGGTCACGAAGATCAAATTGGCTTGCCTTTGGCCGTCATGGAAGGGTGGGATTACGAGTGCATCTCGGCTAACATCCCACTCAACAGCCGATTACTTATTTACACCGATGGACTGGAAGAAGCATTTCCACCAAGCGGCGACGCATTGGTCGATCAATTCGGGGTCGAAGGAATCATCGGGGCCATGCAGGACTCTAAAGATCTTTCACTTCCCGAGGCATTAGATCTTATCTTCCAACGCTCCTCCGACATTACAGAAGGAACCGGTCGACATGACGATACATCCGTCATGATGATCGAACGAAGATAAGGCGCATCGAAACAAAAAACGTGACTACGGCTGACTTAACCCTGCCTCATCTGCCACTCCGCTCTCGGAGGAATCCTCTGCACGCACTTTCGAGACTACTCCCACGAAATCTGGTCGCCCATAACTGACCGCAAATGGCGGCATATCAACCAACACTCCGTCATGTCGTTCCGTACGCACTCTAGCTACAGCATCCCGGGCCCCGATATCTATCCCCCTCTTTATAAGATTCGATGAGAAATCAATAATCCCCAGTGGAGGCTCAAATCGAGATTGCAAGTTGACTACCACGACTTCGCTTCGACTACGTTGATCTGACAGTTGGCTTTGACGCAACAAGTGACCAAAGCCTCGAATCACACTATCAGCAAGATTCACCCCATCACGTGTCGCGACCGGACTAACATCAATTAGCAAAACATGTGTCGCCCCCCACAACACAGCCGCTTCTACGGGTGCATTGTGAGCAAACCCACCATCCACCAACTCCAGACGATCCCCCTGTTCCGGCATCCCCTCTACAACTTGCCCTGGGAAAGCGGGATAGATAGCCGAAGACCCTAATACCACTTTCATGAACTGCTCTGGAGACTGCTTCATATCGATCCCACGGTTTCCAAAATTCGGGTTAATCCCATTGCCATCTGCCTGAAGATAAAAATACAACTCGGATGGCACTTCGGGACGACCACGATCAATCGCCGTCGTGGTTAGCACTAGATCTCGCTTGACAACGTCACTGCTAACAATCCACTTACCCATCGACTCCAAGCGTTGTTCTACCGTCTCGCCTTCGTCCACTTGATAATCCATATCATGATGCGTTGCGTGCTGTTGCAACATCGAAGAATAACCTCGTAGTAAAGCGGCACGAATCCCGTCACCGGTTGAAAATGTCTTCTCATTGATCAACATCGTGAACAGTTGAAGTAGAGGCAAACCTAGAACACCAACGGTTAACACCCAATGAATACGTCCTCGGCGAATTCTCAAATCCTGTTTGTTGGGGTCGCCCGTTACTCTCGCTACAAAGTAATAGACCGCTCCTGCGAAGAGCATTGCCATGGCCGTAAATTCAGCCCCGATGCGACACCACCACCAAAGATGATGCAGCAATTGATTGTGCCCGAGAAAGACCCAGGGGGAAAAAGGAATCGCATAAAGAGCAAATTCAACGGCTCCTATCATGAGGCACACTCGATAAAAGAACTTCAGCCGCGCGTCGTAACGACGCCGAAACATACGACCTAAGAGATAAATCAGAGCCATTTGCAGGAACGCGAACCAAATTCCGGCGTTGACTCTTACGGAAATGGAAGGCAAGAGGATTTCACGTCGATCCAACGATTGCCAAACATCTCTCAATACCTGCTGTCCTTGAGCATACCCGGAAACATTCATCGATACTGGCACGGCATTTAATGCACCACCGGAGGTACCTACGACTAGATCGATATCCAACTGCGAACCATATTGCGTGTTGAGTTCATACAGGTATTTTTCCACTTCGGATATCGCGCCCACCTGATAGGCACAGCGTGCTCCCCCCCCTGAAAGAACCACCCCCAATCTAAATGGTTTTTCCGGCGACGAATTCTTTTGCGCATGAGCCAATAGCTGGCCCACACCTTGCAGGTCCTGACGAACGAGCAGATCTTCTGTACTACCGCTCTCCAGACCTAGGCTCTGCTGTAAAACAATGTAATCCTGATCTCCATCTTCAGAGGGCAAAAACAGAGGGCGAGGCTCCGCAAAGACTTGATCTGCCAGCATTCGTTTTAATTCAGCTAGTTGCGAAAAATCGCGTCGACAGACCAACACATCATGAGGAATCTGTAGCCCGTCTAAAGCCGGGAGTTCGACTTTGACAATTTCCGACTGTAATTCCGGCTGCTTTGAAATCGCATCATCCCAAACAAATCCAATCGTTGTAACTCCAACTCGACGTTTAGCAATCGCTTCTAACACCTGAGAATGCGAATGCATAAATCGCGTTGTTTTTTCAGGCAGGTCAATACCCAGGTCTTTCATGACCTTTTGCGGTACCAAAGCCCCGGAAGCCGACTGAGGGTGAACCAACAATACTTCCAGTGTCCCCTCTTCAGCAGCCCGTTCAATGTCCCCAATTGTGAGCTCTCTGTTTTCCGCATGAGTGAGACAAACAGAGTGGTAATAGCGTTGAAACCTATCCGCTTTTCGCGAGTCGTTAACCCACGGCCCCGTTCCAGGCCGGGCATCCATCGTTGCCAGGTATTCGTATTGATCAAGCAGCCCACTCTGCAATATCCCACGGACATACCCTCCGGCTGTCAGCAACGCCAGGTCAATCTCACCCATCTGCAACCAATGAGAAACCTCTCGATATGAACCGGAGGCAATCTGAAAACGAACGGGTGGGTTTTGCGAACCCGAAAGCTGATTGATGAACGCCCTTAATTCACCATCTTTATCCTGAAAGGTTTCATAAGTAACAACCCCCACACGAATTACAAAACTATCCTCACCCACCAACCATGAACTCGGCCCGACAAGTAAAAACAGCGCCAACAATACTCTTCCAAGCATTTTCATAAATCTACCTTTGAATCAGAATCCTGATTTAAGCCCACACTTCGGAGGCATTTCGAATAGTTTTCGTCCATATCGAATCCGGAGTTGTCAACGAGATACTGTTGGCGAAGTTCCTTTAAGGAATTCACTCCGGGAACGATTTTCAAGGCAAAGACAATTCTATCGACAAGCCCTGAAAAGATTATTCTCTTATCCCACTTAGAAATTGGAGTGGGCGCAAGTTTATTTAGATGATAAAGCATATTACTCGCACAATTATTTGAAATCGTATGATAAAACTCGGGCTTTTCCTGGAGATCCATCGCTCGTTGCATCACATCCTCAAACATCCGTTGTACTGCTTCCCGCCCTATCATTAATGGATAGAGACGCACCGGATCGTTTCTGATATGAGTCCGCAACCCAATTAAATCCCTTTCTGTTCCCACAACGTAAGCTAATTCAAAGTTACGAAAGAGCCCTTCTTGCACGCTAAATGCTTCCCCCACTTCCCTGTGCACTTCTGCTGAAACGGCGATGGCATCTGACTCACCCGACTCATCCTGATATTGAAACGTGATAAAAATATGGGCAACCCCTTCCCACGCTGATATCTGTTCCACCCCTAACCAAACTTTACGGAGACCGCTTAGAGGTATCCGGCGAGTAACCCAAGATGGTGTAAATTCAGTTTCTGACTGGTATAGGAAATCACGTACGTTGTGAAGCGTGGCAACCCCTTTAACAAAATCCACTTGTACCGAATACTGCATATCTTCAGCCCAGTTTCGATCCGACCGGGGATGGATACAGAGTAGTGCCAGCAAGACCAGCAGATCGAATCCCCAAACACCGTATATCAGAACATGTCGATCCTGATAGTGAAGTGCAGTCGTTAAGAAAGCCGTTACCGCAACAACCGCCAATCCAAAGCCCAATTTGGCATTTAGTCTTGGAAAAAACGTAATTCCGGCAACTGCCCAAACCAAAGCAATCAACCAGGCAATCCAGCCGATGGCTTTGAGCAGAATATCGATGATGGGCCACAGTGCCCCACTGTCCTCAAACATGACTTTATTATAAGTAATCCCTAGCTTAAGACCGTCATTTTACAAAGGTATTTCACATGGAGATGGTAGGGCGAATCCATGCAGTGGATCCTATTTTGATATAATTACCAGAAGTAATAACCCTGAATTATTGCCCTAAGACCTCTATGATTAACCGGAACACTTTTGGAGTTAGTGAATACTAATGAGTGACATGCATCCTGCATTCAGCGACTTTGCTCGTGGAGTAACAACCGAAACCGCCTTTGATGTGCTTGTAATCGCCAAGCAACTAAAGGCGGAAGGTAAAAAGGTTGTGGAGTTGGAGATTGGTGATAGCCCTTTCCCATCCACTAGCCATGGTGCTCAGGCTGGAATCAAAGCGATTCAGGACGACCATTGTCACTACGGCCCTTCCATCGGCATCCCTGAGTTTCGGGAAGCCGTTGCCAATTACGTCAATGATGAATATGGGCTCAACGTTGCTGCCAGTAATGTCACCGCGGGACCCGGTGCCAAAATTTTTGAAACGCTCTTTTGTGAAGCCTTTATCAATGAAGGCGATGGCGTACTGGTTTTTAGTCCGTTCTTCCCAACTTATCCACCAAACATCGATCGACGCGGTGGACGAATTGTTTATTCGGAACTGAAACAGGAAAATGCATTCCGTCCGAATCTGGAGGATATCGCCACCTTTGTCAATCAGGATCCCAATCCAAAAGCAATTTTTATCAATACTCCTCACAACCCCACCGGAGGAATTGCCACCGAAGAAGATCTCAAAGGCATTGCCGATTTAATACGCGGCAAGGACATCGTAGTCTTCGCGGATGAACCTTATGACCAAATGGCATGGGAAGGCCAGCACCATTCTCTGCTGGCACAGCCCGACATGCTTGATCAATGCGTTTCTTGCTATACCTTTAGTAAGTCCTTTAGTATGAGCGGATGGCGACTCGGGTACGCGGTCAGCAGTGAGCGTATCATTAACATGATTGCCAAACTGACGAACAGCACTTTGTCATGCATTCCACCATTCGTCCAAATAGCCGGGGCAGCAGCATTAAATAAAGACCGTTCTCAACGTGATGAGTACATGGCCGAGTTCAAAGAACGAACCGTTTCACTGGCTACCAAACTCAATCAACTGGATGGCGTCAACTGCCTGATTCCCGGTGGAACATTCTACGTCTTTCCTAATGTCGCTGAAATCTGCAATCGTCACGGAATTACTTCGCACGGGCTGGCACTTTATCTTCTGAAAGGAGCCGATGACAACTTTGGAATCGCCTGCCTGGGCGGAGAATGCTTTGGAGATGCCGGACATGGTTTTATACGCTTTAGTACTGCCGAGCCCCCGGAACTGATTCAGGAAGCACTCGACTTCCTACCGGTGGCCTGGAATAACGAAGAACGGATTCAGGCATTCCTTACTGCCAATCCAAAATACCAACTGGAAGTTCCATACGCAGTATAGCCCCTTGAGAGGAACAGGATGTTAACGTGGCAGATGTAACCAAGATTGCCCAACGCATTATTTCCAATGTGGAGCAAGTGATTGTCGGTAAACGCCCTCAATTAATTCTCTCGCTGGTGTCTTGGCTATGCGAGGGACATATCCTTCTGGAAGATGTTCCTGGAGTTGCCAAGACAATTTTAGCTCGAGCTTTGGCTCGCAGCGTCGGCTGCAATTTCAAGCGAGTACAATGCACGCCGGACCTACTACCTACCGATGTAACCGGAGCGTCGATCTTTAATCCCAAAACGACTGAGTTTGAATTTCGTCCGGGCCCTATTTTTGGGCAACTGGTTCTGGCTGATGAAATAAACCGCGCCACTCCACGTACTCAAGCTGCTCTTCTCGAAGCCATGGCGGAAGCCAAGGTTACTGTTGACGGACATTCACATACACTAACCCCACCTTTCCTGGTGGTCGCCACGCAAAACCCGATCGATCACGAAGGTACATTTCCGCTGCCAGAAGCTCAATTGGACCGTTTTCTAATGAAATTCCAACTGGGGTATCCCAGCATGGAAGACGAATTAAAAATGCTCTCCATGCTACAACACAAACATCCGCTGGAGTCGATTGGCGAGGTTGTTTCAGCAAAAGAGATCATCGCCTGCCAGCATGCGGTCCGCACGATCCACATAGATGACAAAGTACGCCAGTACATCATGGAAATCATTCATGCCACACGCCAACACGAGGACCTGACTCTGGGGGCAAGTCCTCGTGGTTCAATTGCCCTGTTCCGCGGTAGTCAGGCGATGGCCGCATTACGAGGACGTGATTACGTATTGCCTGATGATGTCAAATTCATTGTGGCTCCCATTATCGCTCACCGACTTATCCTGTCGCCCGAAAGCCGACTCCGTAAAGTAACGGCAAAGCAGGTTGTCGAGGACGTCGTATCTGAGATCGCTGTTCCCACGTTGAACACTTAAACGGAGAGCAGCCTATGAAGTGGGTCGTCGCTGTACTGCTAGTTCTGGGATTCTCGTTTGTCATCGGTTCTGACTTACTAGCGTATGCAATGTACTCATTACTTACCCTCATGGCCGCCAGTCTGTGGCTCTCAAAGAACTGGTCTGCCCAACTTTCTGCGACACGAGAATGTTCTCAATTAAAAGCTGAAATTGACGACCATGTTGGAATTGAACTGGAAGTGACCAACCGAGGAAAGCTCCCCGTTCCGTGGATTCTCTTGGAAGACGTACTGTCCAAGAAAGCTTTCGAGCATTCTCCCCCCAGCTTGGAATTGCAATCCAGCCGAATCAAGCTGACGATGTTAAGGGCCAACCAATCGAAAAAGCTTCAATACCATTTCAAATGCAATCGACGTGGATTCTATCAGTTGGGGCCGATCGTTCTTGAAACTGGCGACTTGTTTGGACTCCACAGACGATTTCAGATCAAATCCAAGCCTCAGTATTTGACGGTTTACCCCAGGGTGGTTCCCATTGACGGCTATGAGCTATCCAGCCGACGGCCCATCGGCGAAATCAAAATGACGCATCGACTATTTGAGGATCCCACCCGAATTGCGGGGGTGCGAGCGTATCAGGAAGGCGATCCACTCAATCGAATCCATTGGCGAGCTACCGCGCGAACAGGCAAACTACAAAGCAAAATATATGAATCATCAACAGTGGCCGGTCTGACCGTTGTCCTGGACTTTCATGAAAAGGCGTTCCCACGTCAACACGAACCAATAAGATCCGAATTGGCCGTTACAGCAGCGGTTTCCGTAGCCAATACAGTGCAACTTCTCGGCCATCAGGTCGGTCTACTAACCAACGGCCGTGATGCAGCAGAACGGATGCGTCGACAGGGTTGGGACGTTGAATTAGGTAATCGCCAACAAGCCCAGCAAGTAGGTGCTATGCTGACCGACAATGATCGCCTGAAACCATTACAGGTTCCCACCCAACGATCCTCAGAGCAGTTTTACCGAATACAGGAATTACTGGCACGCATAGAATTTTCTGACGGCTTGGAATTCGGCCCATTATTGCTCGAAGCTCAGTCGCGGATTCCTCGTGATGCCACCGTCCTGGCAATCATCTCCAAACAAAACCCACAGTCCACGATTGCTTTAGAGAATATGGTTCGACAGGGATTTGCCGTGTCAGCGATGATCAATGTTTTTGAACCCACTGAGTACGCCCGGGTTTCCGGCCCCCTGATCGCAGCGGGGATTGCCACCTATCACTTACGAGATAACGATTCGATCATTCACATCTGCCGCAAACAAATACTCCGATAAGCAACTGATCTATGGTTCGCAAACAAAAAACGATGTTCGACTATATGGTAATCGGGATCAGCCCTGCGCTAGTGGCGACCATGGTCACCAGTCTTGCCCTGTTTGTTTCCACCGTACTGAACCCAAGTCCGTTTCTAGGGCGTTTCAATTTCATTCTGATAATGTATTCCATGGCAACCGTTTCTGTTGCTCGCATCTCTATCGAAGAAGGAAAAGAACGCGCCATCCTGTTTGGCATTCCCTTAGCAGTCGTAACCATGATCGCTATGAGTTCAATGGTTCAGTACGAGGATGCTGTCAAGGGAATGAAGCTCATTTATAGTGCGGTCGTCATAGCGATCACCTGGTGGTCGGCTCATCAACTGACTTGGGACTGTACCGTCATCGAAGAGCATGATGACTCTAGCAATCAGGGATTACTGCAAAAGATAGGACTCGAAAGGCTAATCACGGAGAGCCAAAAGACTGTCGAGGAAGCCGAGGACAGTGCCAGTCACGCTTTGGGGGAAGAAGAGGAGAAACAGAGCTGGTTCGAACAATGGAAGGACAATCGGCAAAAACCTCATACTCCCGGCGTCTGGGTTATTTACTACTCATTAGCTGCCTTACCATTGTTTGGCTTTGGGCAACTATTTACCAATGCGGAAGTTAGCAACAACTGTTTCAAGTATCTCCTCTGTTACGTTGGAAGCGGTCTAGGACTCCTGCTAACGACCAGTCTACTTGGCTTACGCCGTTATTTACGTCAACGCGACATCGAAATGCCACGGGAAATGGCCGGCACCTGGCTTGCCGTCGGTGCCCTGATGATTGGGGGGTTCATGGCATTCGCGTTCTTTCTTCCCAGACCGGGTAATACCCAACAACTGGCCAATGCAAGTAGTCTGTTTAACCAAAGCCAGGATGCCTTTGACACTTCAGAATACGGAATGGGCCCAGACGGCAAGAACGACGACAACGCTAGCCGAATAAGCGATGAGCAACAACAGTCTTCAGGGGAGGACTCCTCAGGTCAACCATCACAAACCGGGCGTCAGCAGGGAGAGGAGAGCAAACAAAGCGACTCTCAAACTTCTGGAACCTCCAGCGGTCAAACCAATGAGGAATCTCAAGGAAGTGGAGGCTCAGCCGAAGAGTCCGACGATCAGGACAGTCAAAGCGATAAACGGCCGTCTGGCGATTCGTCGAATCAATCTGACGAACAGAAGAACCCTAACAACAGTACGGGCTCACCATCAGAACAAGGAGACGATGACGAAAACTCCAATCCGGGCGAAGAGGGAAACCAATCAAACCAAAACAGCAATTCTGAACCCAACAACCCCCAAGAAATCCAACCGGAAGATGAAAATCAGGACAACGCCACCAACGGTCAAAATCAACAACACGAATCAGAATCGGAAGCCAAGCCTTCCTCACAAAGCTCGCAAGCAAAACAAGACAATTCGCCTTCGTTCCACCTTCCCGTACTACCTTCTCTTGTAGGCATCGGAACAATCATCCAAATTCTTTTCTGGATCGCCGTGAGCATTGCCACACTTTACTCCCTTATCAAAAACCACAAAGCTCTCTGGCAAACACTCAAAGAGATGCTCAGAGGTTTTCTCAATTGGTTCGCCCGAGTCTTTGCCGGAACAGACCAAGAGCATGTCGACGAAGAAGAACCTGACAAGCAGGCACCACAGACGCATCCACCGTTCGCCAGTTTTCGGAACCCATTTACCACCAACGCCCAAATGTCTCTACCGGAATTGGTCCAATATAGCTTCCACGCGTTAGAATCTTTAGGTAGAGAATTGGGTATCGAACGACAGACCGACCAAACTCCTAATGAATTCAGTCGGGCAATGGCTGAGCACATCACACCATTAAGCCAATCCACACTTCGACTCGGGAAGCACTACAGCTTGGCAGCCTATGCGCCTACCTTGCTAAACCAAAGTTGCGTTCAGGACCTGCAGACCTTCTGGGAACAAGTTAGTATTGTCGAGATACGAAAACCAGTTGTGATTAGCAATTAGCTCTGAGGTTAACGGTGGCAATTGTCTTCTCCGTTTCAGTACGTTCCGTCGGACAGGCTGACAGATTGAATTCCTGATCAGATTGAACGACCTGAACAAGGTTATCTTCGCCTTCAACGCACCGACTGTAACGATAAATCAACCCGACAGCATACTCTAACGCTTTGTCTGTGGAAGGCCCTGTGATCAGCACGTTGGGGCCTTTAAATCTGACTGGCACGAGTAATGACGTGCTAGTCGCATCTTCCATACGATGCATATATTCCAACTGAATATTCTCTTTTTCGTCACGTCCGACGATGACTTTGATCTGCTCATTGAATCGGAAGTGGCGACCGACGTTGAGTGCTTCATAATCCCAACGTGTATCGTCAATTTGAATCTGAATCAGGTCATGCACCTTATTGCCGAACTCAGGTTCCGTTAAGGCACATCCCGTCGATGGCGTGGGAATCATATCTTCGGTAAATCCAAAGTCACGAGCCAGTTGAATTAGACCTTTGCGACTCCGACCCTGAAAATCATACAGCTTTTCACGATCAACCAACCCTTCTCGTTCAGGCTGCGTTGGCGGCAGCAGTTTGGCTGACAAAGGACGCAATAGCAAGTCTTCCAGCCCTGAATTCGTTGCGATGACATTGAGATCAGACCGTTTCTGGCTCATCGGACGTTGCCCCACTACTTCACCACTAATGATAAATTGAGCATCCACGGCTTCCATGAGTTTATAGGCACGCTCGAACATGTAGATTCGACAGTCAACACAAGGATTAGCACCTTTCCCGTAACCGTACTGCGGGTCGCGGACCAAATCGAGATAGTCATCCTCCTGACCGATGATCGTAATGTTCGTGCCCAGCGCACGCGCAGCCTGAGCCGATGTATCCTGACAACATGTAAACATCGTCTTGAAATTCAAGGCTTCAACTTCAATTCCCTGCGCCTGCATAATACGAATCGCAAGCATGCTGTCCAAGCCTCCGGAAAGTAGGGCAACGCAACGTGTCATATAACTCTCTCTATCGTTTTCTATTCATTCCCAGACTGAATTAGCAGGGATTCGTCTATTCCATATCTTTGTTATGGTTTGAAAGGTCATCAAGCACCAACATTGATTCTTCTTCAATTTCCCCTAACGCTTTTAACGCATTCAGGGCCGCTTGCTGTTCAGCGTCTTTTTTGCTATTACCCCATCCGGATTCAAACTTGTGATCGCCAACGACAGCACACACTTGAAATTCCTTTTCGTGGTCCGGCCCCCGTTCACCAACCAACTTATAGACAGGGGTCAATTTAAATTCCCGCTGAGCCACTTGCTGAAACAGTGACTTATAGTTGATGGGAAGGCCCTCGGAAACCATGGCTACCATCTCGTCTTTCAGGCAACCTAACACAAATGACTGTGCCACGTCATAGCCGCCATCCAGATAAAGGGCGGCAACTAATGACTCAAAGGCATTCGACAAAATCGATCGCGGAATGGTTTCCCTCGATCCGATTCCTTTACCAACAATCACCAGATCCTGAAACTTCAATCGTTCGGCAACATCAGCACAGATCTTCCGACTAACAATGACCGACTTAATTCGAGTCAGTTCCCCTTCAAGATATCGAGGGTATTCACAAAACAACCACTCACTGATGACCTGACCTAAAATGGCATCACCCAAGAACTCCAGACGTTCATTGGAGGCCAGGCGGTAACTCGCCCCAGAGGTATGCGTCAAGGCAACTTTCAGAAGTTTAGAGTCCCTGAATCGATAGCCTATCGTCTTCTCACAGGAGGCTAGCTTAACCAAATCCTGTTCAGATACCTGGATACCGTCTACGTCCGGGGATTCGATGGATTTGTGTCCGCTGAACCAGCCCCGAAACTGGTCCCAAAACGTTTTTTTGGGTTTCATGATGATTCTCCTGAAAATTCCACACGCATGCAGTAGCTGCAATGCAATACAGACCAGCCGGCAACGACCACTGCCAACCTCGTTACTCAGAAGAATTACTCAAAACGAACCACGAAAGAAAAACGTGAATAATAGTGGGCCGTTCAGAACAATTCTCTTTCCATTTAGAATCACCTCGTCCGACATTTGGTCAAGACTGTTCTATCGCCAGATGTAAAGTTTGACCGATGAGTGCCGCTAAATCCCTCACAATCGCTACAAACCCGCGGCTCTATCACGGGCCACTGAGGTGGAAACCAAAAGCGGGAACTACGTGTGTTGACGAATTGGCACTATAATAACAGAATCAACCGAGACGATTCCTGCTTTTC
>Ga0115011_10000244_pt1 | contig 49489 bp, 34 predicted proteins | sample TroAtlMetagenome_2_FD_88705 | JGI IMG/M metagenome (GOLD analysis project Ga0115011, IMG submission 88705) | Marine eukaryotic phytoplankton communities from Atlantic Ocean - Tropical Atlantic ANT8 Metagenome | ecosystem: Environmental > Aquatic > Marine > Oceanic | place: Tropical Atlantic... | reverse complement strand
GCCCCGCGGTTCTAAAGTAATCTCTTTCTCATTTAACTGCCGATTCATTTCAATAATGAAGTTATAGATATTCAAGTCATGCTGCAAAAATACATCGTCGGCCAAATCACGAAGCTTCGCCGGCCGCAACGGATGAAGTTCCATATCAACATCTTTGACATTGTCGGCAACAAATTGCAACAACTCCGAACCAATATGAAAGTGACGCATGATTAGGTAGTTTGCATTAGGCGAAACGAACCAACGCAATCCCCAATAGATTGAATGATGCAACAACCAGGAGGATTGGACAGCATTCGGGATAAAGGTCTTGATAATTTTAATGAGACAAATCATCAAACGACAAAATGGTCTTACCAGCGGCATCATGAACTGCCGAGAACGAGAGGACACATCAATCAGGAAGTTGGCTTTCGCCTTGGGGTGGAAGGGAACACTACTATCTAAATACAACGCCATCCATGGGTTAGGATCACGGGTATTATGCTTAATCTCTTTAAGCCGCTCGACGGCCAGATGTTCTTTCATTAGAAATTCCCTATTTCTTCAAGTTGCAGAACATACAATCTAGCTACGACTTTTGCTGTCTTCACAATATCTGCTACTAACTCTTCCGTCAAAATTCCCGACTGTACCGCCTTATCAAGACGTTCAAAATGGACATCATCGCTTTCCGAGTGGTATAGGAGGAACTTAATCTGAGACTCCTCAAGTTCCAACTGTTCTTTAATTCGTTCACCCCACCGCCGCGCTACCCGTCGCCCCAATCCTTCAATAATAAACATTGCACCAATCAGGTTAAAAGGATTTTCCCGGCTAGCCTGGCCTAAAATATATTCTGATAAAGCTTCACTCCCAATATTCTTACTACCGTTTTGTATGCTCTCAAGCTCCCCACCAACTGACACGTAATCGCTTTCTAACATTTCGAAGTCACGATGCTCATCACTTGAATGACCGATAAAGGCCGATCGGATTTCAAAGTGTTTTCGAGTCACATTAGAAGCTGCTCGGGAAATCCATCTTGATCCGTCGATCACTTGCTGACGCAGGTTATATAACAACCCCCGATAGTCCTCGACTGTCAGTCGTTGCTCATTCATCTTTTGAATGATGGGAACCACATTGAGGCGATTTTCGAAATCACTCCAAACTCCGGAAAGTTGTCTAACTAAACGCTCTTCAATCTCAGTCCCGCTTGTTTTAATGTCCGGTGCCACGATTTCATCCGTGGCCGGAAGACTGACAGGCAACCTATCCTCAGATCCATCCTTGCTGCCGACTACTTTCAAAACTACATAGCCAAAAAGAAATCGACCACTCTCGGGAACAATACAAAACAGCCTCTGTCCTGACTCCAAATGCCCCTCATTGAGCATTTCTTCCAACATCAGATAAAACGAGGCGGAACCCATATTCCCGCGCGAATACAAGTTACTAAAAATCTTCTCCGGCTCAATGGTGATCCCCCCCCTGACCAGTAGATCATAAGCCTGTTCCCGAAAAATGTGGGAAGAATAGTGAGTCACCCACCAGTCAATTTGATCCGGATTAAGCTTACCGTCTTCCACCAATTCAAAAACACCATTGATACATACACGAATCACATCATCCAGCATATTGACCGTCTGATGGAGATTAATCGCGCCATCACTCGCTGCCTCCATGTATCCGGGGTAATCTAACCAACTATAAACGTCTTCTAAAGATACGTTGTCTTTCTTACCAACATACATACAAGGCGCAAATTGATTCGCATACGATTTGATATGCATCGATTCGACTTCAAGAGAAAGCCCGGAAGAAGCGGGTTCATCTGACAGTAAAAGAGCCCCCGCTCCATCTGACAACATCCAACGAAGAAATTCTGTTTCAAATGGAAGCCGTCTGTCTTTACCAAAGCCCTGCTCTTCAAAACGAGGAGCTTTCAAAAGCCGGCTGGCTAACTCACTCGCAACCACAGCTGCCGTGGATACTTCCCCTGCCCTAAAGGCAGAAACTGCATGTCTCAATGCAAGAACACTACTGGCGCATATCCCATGGAGAGAGGCGATCTCACAAGGTTTATTCTTTAACTCACCATGGACCATACTTGCAAATCCCGGCAAAGGTAAATCCCCTTGACTAGTGGCCGTCACTAGTAATTCAAGGTCATCTAGAGTGATCTCGGAGCGACTAATAGCATCCCGCACAGAATGAGCAGCCATGGCGGCATTGGAGATAGTCGTTCTTTGCTGCTTATCAAGTGCGTAGAACCGCTGCTCAATCTTATTTTGATTTAACACTTTAGGACGTAAACGCGACGGTACACCACCGACCATTCCCAAATACTCTTCCATTTCCTCATTTGAAACAGGATTTCCAGGAAGATACTTTCCAATTTGGTTGATGTAACACTTTTTCAACATAAAGTCGCTCCTAATGATTCGAGTAAGTGTCCTACAATTGATCTTAGGTGCAAATCATCGTGACTATCAATCAATGAAATCATACACCCCCTATACGATTCCTGCCAAATTTGTAGTGAATCCACGACAAAGTGTTAATAATATAGTCCCGCAACATCGGATACTTTCCATCGAGTTTACATGACCTTCCAGCGATTCTACCCCATAGGTAATTTGTGAAAGCCACACACGACGTTGAGTTCTTTGAACGAGAAATCGATCGATTTCTTCCTGATCGCATATACGATGCCCATACCCATATCTGGAAACCGGAATTCTATTCCTTCAGCGACCAGTCCGTCGATTGGACTGACTACCAATCCGCCATGACTTCATTGCATGGTACACGTCCTACCTACGCAATGTTTATTCCTTTCGTGGGAAAAGACTCGTTATCATATCAACTGGCAGCGAATGAATGGGCTGCTCAACAAAAGGACGCTCATCCTTACAATCGCTGTAACTTCTTCGTCAAACCTGAAGATGACTCAGACTGGATCCTCGAGCATGCGACGCGGTTAGGTGCCACGGGACTAAAATGTTACCACCACATGGCGAATACATCGCCAACATGGGAAGCCGATATTCAGGCATTCCTTCCCGAACATCAGGTGAGGCTATGTCATGAGCAAAATTGGTTTATTACGCTTCACATCGTCAAAAAAGACGCACTGGCCAACGATGCCAACATCGAATGCATTCGCTACTACTGTCAAAAGTACCCTCAGATGCAACTCATTCTGGCTCACTCGGCCCGCGCATTTCAGCCTACCCATAACCTTCGTGGGCTTCCTAAACTACAAGGACTCCCAAACTTATGGTTTGACAGTAGTGCCAACTGTGAACCAATGGCCCATCAGGCCATCTTCCGGATTTTGGGACACGAACGCTTTATGTACGGTTGCGATTATCCAGTAAGCCACCTCCGAGGCCGAAGTTTGGGAGTAGCTGACTCATTCTTATGGCTCTATGAAGACACCCCTGTCTGGGGCGAAAAGCACGCTCAAATAAACCCTGTTCTGGTCGGCCTTGAGCATCTACGTTCACTCAAGTGGGCATGCTGGTCAGAGAAATTAACCGAGAACCAAATCGAAGATATTTTTTGGAATAATGCGGCACGACTATTCCATCTCGAGGATGAAGCATAACACCGGCTAAGGATCATAGGAGTCACGAAGTAATTTTGCCCAGGCCATGAATTTACGATCTTTATCTGCAACATCTCGCTCCCGTTGCTCTGCAGGAAACTCGAAGAAGCCCTGACCTGTTTTTAGTCCGAGCTTACCTTGCGTCCGCATCTGATCAAGCACCTCCGGTAGACGAGTATCACTACGAATTTCTGTAGCCAGGACTTCATAAACTTTGGACAGAATATCCCAACCGCCAAAATCACCAACTCGCATAGGTCCTACCGCGGCCCACCGCAATCCCAAACTACCCCGCACCGCTATATCTAAATCCTCCGCGGATATGACATCTCGTCCAACTAAATCCAACATCTCCCGGAACAATGCTATTTGTAAACGATTCAATACAAACCCAGGGACTTCCTGATTAATACGAACGGGATGCTTACCAAGTTCTTTAAGAAACCTGATCGTTCGATTTATCGTATCAGGACTCGTCTGTGCCCCCGGGATCACTTCGACAACAGGAATCACGTGGGGTGGATTGAACCAGTGCGTATTAAGCATCCGCGAAGATGCCTCCAGTCCTTCAGCAATTTCAGACATCGGGAAACTGGAAGTATTGCTTGCTAAGATGGTCTCCGAACTCACTGTAGCCTCACAACGAGAAAAGAAAGCCTGTTTCAGCTTCAGATCCTCCGCAATCGCTTCCACCACAAAATCCACCCCTGTTAGTGCATCCCGTTCATCATGACAACATGTGATACGACCCAACACTTCTTGCAGATCGACTTCGGGAATCGCTTCTGCCTCTACCATGACCTTCAGATTTCTGGCAATTCGGCTGTGTAGATTCTCAACGTCGTTCACGTTGGTATCAAATGCCCGAACCTGACCTCCGGCCAAGGCCACGGTCTGAGCAATACCATGCCCCATCGTGCCGAGGCCTATAACAGCAATTGTCTCAAATTCCATCTTCAAACTACTTACTCTAAATAGCCATTCTCTACAAATGACCTTGGCTGTGCATCCCGGAAATTCAATTGCCCTAACTAGCAAAGAGTTGAGATGGATCCTTAAACGCTTTGAATTCCAATGCATTACCGCTGGGATCAAGAAAGAACATCGTGGCCTGTTCACCAGTCTGACCTTCAAACCGAATACCAGGCTCGATAACAAAATCAATCTGGTGCTCTTTCAGTCGAGCTGCAAATTCGTGCCACTGCTCCCACTCCAACACGACTCCAAAATGAGGAATCGGTACATCATGGCCATCAACTGGATTGGTACTTTGCTCCACTTGCAGATCCTCTTTTTGATGGATTACAAACTGGTGTCCAAACAAGTCAAAATCAACCCATCGAGTATCGGACCGCCCTTCAGCACATCCAATCACTTCCTTATAGAATTGACGTGCAAGCGTTACATCGTGAACAGGAACGGCTAAGTGAAATGGTTGCATAGTGTTTCCCACAATCATTACTAGATTGATCTAAGGTGGCACTGATAAAAACGGCCTCCAGAATAGAACCTCTATCATACGCTATCGCGGAGGCAACCACTTTAATTTCGATGTGGAGTTGTCAGAATGGGGACGTGGATTTATTTCCGTCACCCGACTCGAAATTTCGGACCGAGTAGATGCCTGCACGATGACAGGGCGCGGCTGATTCACGGGTTGCGGTCGACTTACTTCAATCTTCTCCTCTTTACCACGATGGATCACTCTTGAAAAACTTGCCGACGTGGCGGGTAGCGTCTGGGCGGTCTTGCTCTTATGACGCGATGTCCAGCCATCTCTAAGTTGAGTCAACGGCTGATTCTTAATCTGAGTTACTTTTTCCATCTCAGCGCGATAACCAATGGGGACCATCCTTTCGTCATTAAATTCAACACTTGCACTAGCGATTGCTTTGGGCTGAACGTTATTCGCAGCAACTGTTCGGGCGGTTACCAGCGGTGCAGATGGCGACTGAATCCTGGGACTTCCCTTACCAACCCAGGCAACCCATTTTGTTTGCAAGTCAGAGGCATGTTGAAAGGGATAGTACTGTTCAATCGCGGCATCCCAATCCTGATCCTTCATAGCACGTTCGAGAAATTTGATGAACGTCTGTTTACCTCGATGAGCAATTAGATACTGACTCACCGAAAAGCCCTGAGAGTACAGGGTCATAATATCTCGTGGATAATCCTTCATACGCAACATTTGGTTGAAAGGAATTCCTCGATTGGTCGTCAGATACCTCAACAGCAAAGCATGCTGTTTTTGCTTTTCGGAAGTATGCTCAACTGTCGTACATGCACCTTCATCTGCCCAACGAGGTAATGGACGACCGAAATGAGTTGCGAAGACGGCATGAGTGATCTCATGCGGCAGCACGGAATCCAATACCCGTTGACGTGTGCCTTGTAAAGTCATCTGCCATTGTTCGGGTATATTATCGACAAAGACAAAGCTGGTCACCCCCCCTGCTCCAAGATGTCCGGCGGAGTGAACGCGAATAGGAATCGGGTACTGCCAGGGCTGCAATTCATAATCGAGCCACTCGAGCGCCAACTCTTTACGAAATCTCTCCGCAGAAACTGCGACTTCGCGTGCCAAAGACGGGCTAGTCGCCGTCACCACGAAATTCTGAGATCTAAAACTCGCTCCCGTGACGGAACAAGCAAGCACCGCCAATACGAACGCTACTTTACGCGCATCCATGCCAACCCCCCAACGCTTCCCTGCGTTTCTATAATTACAATCCAATGCCATCCCATACTATCTAGAAAGGCACACATCCTGTGTCTTGGATTGCGATCATTAGACCTCGAATACACTGAGTGAGCCTAGAGCAATTTGGCATACAGCGATTGCAATTCGCTGGTTTTTCACCGGCTTATTTAAATCGTCCGTGGGGGAATATTTGCCTCGAGCTCTATCAGTAATTCAGAGTTTCCAGCTGGGAATTTACAATCTGCCAGATCATTTCGTTGAATCCACTCAAAACCATGTTGCGGATCTGACCATTGTTCGACGGTGCAAGCGATGAAATTCAATTCGACGCTCGCATGTTCATAATGATGAACAGCCTGGGGATATCTTCCGACAGGTACTACCTGAACTTCGGCTTCTTCCAAACATTCCCGAACAGCCGCTTGTTCCGGAGATTCATCCGCTTCAATTTTCCCGCCCGGGAATTCATGAAATCCTGCCAAGGAATCAGTGGCACCTCGAACTCCAACAAGAAAACGGCCGTTGTGTTCAACCACAGCAACCGCTATCCGTTTATTTTTTTGCATGGTGATTCTACCAGCAACGGCAAGCTTACTGGTTACCTGCTTGAAGTTCACGAACTTTATCGAGCAGACGGCCAGGTGAGCCCATGGCATTGTATCCACCATCGATATGTAGCACTTCCCCCGTAATACCACTAGAGAAATCTGACAGCAGGAATGCTCCGCTACGTCCAACTTCTTCATGTGTAATATTACGACAAAGCGGCGCAATATCCTGGTACATCGTTAACATCTCGCCAACACCAGCAGCACTTCCAGCCAAAGTTTTGAGAGGCCCTGCACTTAGAGCGTTCACTTTGATACCACGAGCACCGAAATCATAAGCAAGATATCGAACAGTTGCTTCAAGTGCAGCCTTACAAATTCCCATGACGTTATATCCGGGTACACACTTTTCCCCGCCAAAATAAGTCATGGTGGCAATAGAACCATTTTCTTTGATAATGCCTTTAGCAGCGTTGGCGACTGCGATAAGACTATAAGCACTAATTTCCATTGCCATTTTAAATCCATCGCGGCTTGTTTCAACTGTGTCGCGGGATAGATCATCACGATCGGCAAAAGCAATCGAGTGGAGCAGAAAGTCAATTTCGCCGAATTCCTGCTTGGCCGTTTCCATGACAGAAGCAATATCACCGTCATCCTGTACGTTCATCGGGACGACAAACTTTGTCTGTTCAGGATACTGGTCAGTACACTTGGTTACTCGCCGACGATTCTTTCGTTTTTCATCATCCGGACGATCTGGCAGATGTGTAAAACCAATTTCTCCACCTTCTTCCATAATGGTTTTGGCAATAGCCCAGGCAATAGAACGGTCGTTTGCGACGCCTAGAACTAGACCTTTCTTACCGTCGAACAATCCCATGAAAAACGTCCTCTGAATGAATGTTGCTTTGATAGTATTTGTAAACTAGTCGTTAAGGATACTCTTATTTCAAAAAACACGTAACCCAGATAAGCCTAGGGCTTCGCCTCGTGACCTAGCTCAATTACGATGTGAAAAAGAACTCCGTCAAAAGATAGAACACGGGTGCCGCGAAACAGAGTGAATCAATCCGATCAAGAATCCCGGCATGTCCCTGCAACAATGTTCCAAAGTCTTTCACTCCCCGGTCTCGTTTAATCGCCGACATAGTAAGTCCACCGGCAAAACCCGTTAGGGAAATCACGACAGCGATAATCGCTGCTTGCCAAAAAAGAAAAGGAGTCACCCAGCAGAACAAAGCTCCTAAGAGAGCTGAGCTTGCTGCCGCAGCAATAACACCTTCGGATGTTCGGCTGGTATTAATTCGATCCGCAATCAGATTACGTCCAATCAGCTTGCCCCAGCCGAATTGCATCACATCATTAAGCTGGGTAATTAACACAAAGAAAAACAACAAGCCTTTATTGGCACTCAGCGTGGAATCAGCATTCCAAAGCTGGCCGGTGCTGTCGACGATTTGCAGATATAGTAAGGCTGGTGCGAAACTCAAAGCGTAGACACAAATCAAAATCCCGATCAGTATCTTTGCTGATCGTTCGAGAAACCTCTTTTCATCATTCGCCAATGCAATTCGCATAGGCACAAACAAGGCTGCGATGATTGGCAACAAGACTTTAAACATCTGTCGTTCATCATTCAGACCCACTAGAAGAAACTGCAATGGGGTAAAGACGACGAGCACCCAAAACAAGGCGCGATGATCACCTCGTCTGGTCGGTGTCATCGTAATAAATTCACGTAATGCCCAGAATCCAATCATTCCAAACAACACAACCGTACCGGTTCGGCCAATCACTAATCCAGCGATCAGGATTGCACACATTAACCACCAGGACCGAATCCGTTGATTGAAGGAACGAACGATCGCACTATTTAGGCGTTCCTCAGAACTTCGCTCCAATAGTTTTCCGACCAGCGAGCCGATAATCAATAAAATCATTACCGCGGCAATCAGCCAGGCGGTTCGTTTTTCAAAAGGAAGGGATAACTTGGACGAGTCTTCCAAAAATCCCCCTATAAAGGGATGCAAGGTATCAAAAAGCATTACTCTTCGTCATCCCTCAATCTAATAATCGACTGGCGAGCTCGATCCAAAAACTGCTGTTTCGATTCTCCCTGTTCCAGCCAAATGGGAGCTCCGATCGTGATGTTGCTCAGCAGTGGTACGGGCAACACTTCTCCACGCGGCAGTATACGATTCATATTATCTAAATAAACTGGTACTAGCTCGAGATCGGGGCGTTTCTTTGCCAAATAATACAAACCACTTTTGAACTTATTCATTTCCTCTTTGGCATTACGACTGCCTTCAGGAAAGATGATCAAACTGTATTTGTCATCCATTTCCCGAATCATCAAGTCCACTGGACTCTGATGAACCTTGACTTCACGACGATCAATCAACAAGGCATTAAAAGCACTGGCCACATGCCGACGCATCCACCCTTTCTCCCAATAATCTTTCGCAGCTACTGGACGCGTAATTTCCCGTAAGTGAGGAGGCAGCCCCGCCCATAGTACCAATCCATCAAGGTGACTTGTATGATTGGCAAAGTAGATTCGCTGGCAGGTATCCGGCATTGCATGCTTCCAGCGCACAGTATAGCCGCTAATAAGTTTAGCAGCTGCCACGAGCAATCGGCTGGTTAGTTGCATATTGAAAAGATCCGATCTTAAGACTATTCAATTATTCTAATAGAACGTGTAAAAACTAGTACTATAGAACGGTCATGAATCCACACAATCCACCATTAGATTGAGACGGGAAATCCCTGCTAAAGCCATGCCTAAAGCTATTATCATTACTATTGATCAACTAAGTGCGAGATACCTTTCACCTTATGGAAATACTTGGAATCCCACACCAGCATTCGATAATTTGGCAGCCATTGGCATGACCGCTGAGTACTGCTTGACTTCAAGTACCTGTTTTGAGTCTTCCATGCGAAGCGTACTCACTGGCCAACACCCAATCTCGACTGAAGCCAGACCAACTCTAATGCAGCAATTGACGGAGCTGGGACAATCCAGCCTGTTGATTCAAGAAGGAGATTCTCTGACGAATGTTTCTGGCTGTCAGGAATTCACCGAGATCAAAACCATACCAGCTGCTATCTCAACAGCTATCGCTGATTCACTTGAACTAACTGCCACCGCACAGTTCATCAGTCTGGTGATGAAAGAATTGGAGCAAGGGCTTACTCACGATCTTACCTGGATTCATCACAGTAATCTGGGAGTCGTTTGGGACGCCCCCCTGGCTTATCGGGAACAGTTCTTTGGTGAAGAAGATCCTGAAGTAGCAAATATAGCCCAGCCGCCCATCGGACCTCTGGTAAACGAGCGCGACCCGGATGAAATCATGCAGGTTGTTCATGCCTATGCTGCTCAGGTCAGCGTCCTGGATACATGTCTGGGATTCCTCTTGGAACAGATTCAAAGCCTGGCAAACAATTTCCGTGAGGCGACACTGCTGATTGTCACCTCGCCACGAAGTCAGGCTCTTGGACACCATGGAGGTGTGGGGCACGAGCATTCACAACCGGCCACCGACCAATTGCACGTCCCCTTGTTTGTTACAAAATTCATACCACAGCCATCCGAGGTTCCCAAAGTGGCACCCTTTAGGAATTCAGAATTGCTCCAGTCCGAATGTGTTAACTCCACATTAGAAGAATGGATGACTGGCCAATGGCATGAACAAGACCCCCGAAGCCATCGTTCTCTGCTCCAGCAACTTGAATCCCCTAGTGAGGACATAACCCCTCTGGCTCAACAATTCACACTTTCTAAATTCGCCAATGACCGACTCGGGATTCTAGCACCGGCTTGGTTTTCGGTTACCACCGAGGAGGGAAATCCACGACTCTATGCAAAGCCCGATGACCGCTGGGAATCGAATGAAATTGGAAGTCGTCGAAAAGACATTATTAAAGCCTTTGAAATGCTTTTTAAATCCCCTTCTGACTTGTTGGCTCAAGGCGTAAATCTACCGGATTCTTTGCAGAAACAGCACTAGAACTCCACTCAGATTGGTCTGTTCTCTGTTTACCGATAAGCACTATAATTCCGCTTTATTGCACAGCTAATCCCCGGTCTTGTTCTTGGGATTTGGAGTGAAGCAGGGAGACTACCACAACGTGCTAACTCATGGGATGACAGGTCAGTTTGGCTTAGCGTTGATTTCGATTGTGTTCACACTTTCGACAGCGATAGCGCAGCCAACTCCGATTGTGCCCCGCCCTTCCAATCCAACCAATGGAATTCGACAAGTCGGCGGGATGCCAGCTTCCAAGAGCGGATTGGGGACCATGCAAGCTGGCCTTAGGCCGGGACGCATGACAAACTCATCGATAGACACCCGACTTCGTATCGCGTGGGGGGGAGGCAAGCCTGTCCAATGGTCTGGCACCATTGAAGTCTCCGAAGGTCATTTCCAACACCTGATGAACCATGGAATAGAACTAAGCCCATCAAGTGTTCTAACAAGCAATCACTCGGCGGATGGCTTTAGCACTCTGCACAATCAAATTCTGGTCTCCCAGAAAACCGCCCAGGAATATGATGCGTTAGATGTCTCTCTAACCACTTCTCGTAACGCAAGATTGAAGATTAATCTCGTTTCCGTGGACAATCCCGAACTAACGTTTGAAGTAGATCGCCCAATCGAACAATTTCTGTTTAAGTCCTTGGATATGTTGTTAGATGAAAATGGCAATCGCGGGCAAGTCAGACGGGCACCTGATGACGTACTCCGCATTCAACACAAACGCCCGACGATGGTCTTCCATCCCAATGAAACTTTTGAAGTCTCGTTAATTCCACATTTAATAGGTCGCGAACGCAGTGGCACCTTTCAGTACTCTGTATTCCTGATTGCAACCGACCAACAACAAGTCATTCATCAACAACAACATTTGGTTGAACTGGAGACTCAAAGTAAGTTCCCAGTTTGGAACAATTTAAAACTTCCGATTCCTTCTCGTCCCGGTGTCTACAACATTGAGTTTCGAGTGGATTCCAAAAGATTTACCGACACGCTCGTTCGTCCCGCTCCGCTCGCCACTCGAAGAATCCAATTTGTCGTGGTTGGTGGCATCGACGCTCCTCCCGTCCAACAAGCCAAATGGAAGGAAATTCTAAAGTTCAATCCGGCAAACCCTGCATGGTGGGAACAGCTAGCCTCCCTCAACCCCACCGAGCAATTGAAATACTTAACCGGATCATCTCCTAGCGACTTAGGATTTAAGCCATTTGGCAATGGGCAGATTCAAGAAATAGAACATGATGGTAAACCGTATAGCAAACTTACCGAAGGTGGTTGGCAAGCATATCCGCTAACCATCGAACATCTAAATCGCCCTCATTTGCTGGAAGTTGAATATCCATCCAACGTACCTCAAACAATGGCCCTTAGCATTTTGGAGCCAAATGCACTCGGGAAAATCATGCCTCTTGGAATCGACTCTGGATTTTATCTCCACAAACCGGAATGGTCTCAAGGGACGACTTCTCTGAAGCATAAAATTTTATTCTGGCCCAAAACAAAACACCCGATGTTGGTTTTAAGAAATCAATTTGGCACCCGGGATGCGATCTTTGGCGAGATCCAGGTCTCAGAGCTGCAGGGAAGAATCTCAGACCTGTATTCGAACGATTCCCCTTCAGCAGACGCCATGCCGACACCCCGAAGTAAGCGGCAAGCACTGACCTACTTCCACAAGCCCTTTTTCATGGAAAATTTCGGCTCGCTGGAGGCCAAAGCGGGCGACAATACCACCACTCTTGATGACTGGAACACTTTTTACCAGGGAGGAGTTCGTCTAGCTGACTACCTACAGTATGCGGGGAATTCCGGTACCATTCTCAATGTGTTAAGTGATGGTAGTAGTCTGTTTCCAAGCGCTCATTTCAACTCACGGCCCAAATATGATAGCGGTGTATTCTTTTCCAATGGACAAGACCCCGTAAAGAAAGACGTCGTCGAAATGCTGTTTCGTATATTTGACGAGAGAAAATTAATGCTCATTCCCGCTTTCCAGTTATCGGGAAGGTTACATGAACTGGAGGCGATTGGTGAGTATGACAAAAGCATTTACTTAAAATACCGTCCTGATGTGAATACAACGCTAGCTGGCCGGGCACTTTACAATCCGTTAGACCCTAGAGTTCAGAGGGTGTTAAGAAAACTACTTACGTCTGTCGTTGAACGTTACCAACAACATGGCAGCTTTGGTGGTATCTGTCTTGAATTAACTCCTAGCACATACACTCAGTTACCCAGTGCCAATTGGGTGCCTGATGAGAAGACTCTGACACGATTCTTCGAGCAACAGCAGTTAGTTCCTAGTGCCTCTCACAAAGAAAACCTCCAGGCTATTCACCAACGCTACCGACGAGAATGGACGACCTGGATCAGCAAGGAATTGATGAATTTCTATGTTCAACTGGCTGAAGACCTCCAACAAATTTTTCCCGCCAATTCAAAAGCTCGAATTTATCTGTCAACTTCTGAATTGTATACAACACGACACGCTCGCCAGTTAGCAAGGCCACTCATCCCAGCTCAAAACTCGCTGGACAATTTACTGAGTCAGCTTGGGCTGAACCCTGCTGCGACTGGCGCATTCGATCATATTGTTTGGCTCCAGCCTAAGCAGACGAGCCCAGTGCTCGACCCTGTAAGTCAACACGTACAAATGGAATTGAACAGCTCTCCCGGGATTGGCAAATTATATGGCCAGCAGCGAACCACCGGAATCCTGTTCCAGCATTCACCTCATGTCGCCAGACTGACCGATTTGGAACAACAATCACCTTGGGGACCAGACAACACCAACATTTGGTTTGCCAACACACTTACTCCGTCTCACCAGTTCAATCGGCAGCGATTTATCTCGGCACTAGCCAAGTCTGATCAACAGGTATTTGTCGACGGGGGATGGCTACTTTCGATGGGGCAAGAAGATGCTACACGCCAAATCTTCCACAGCTACCAACAATTGCCGGCCGTAAAATTCGAGACCGTCCGGGCGGATGGGGTTCCAATTGCTCAGCCTCTGGTTATTCGCCGGCACCTTGCCATAGATGAAAACCAACGGTCGACGTACCTCTACGTATTAAACAATGCGCCCTGGGCCACTACCGCTCAGGTGGAATTACTGTTACCTCCGAATGGACATCCTGTCGCGTTGGGGCAAGATGCCAAGTCCAGTTTTCGCTGGCATCCTAAGGGTGCTACCTGGCAATTGGTCATGGAACCGTTTGATCTGATAGCCGTCCGAATCGACCACGCGGAAGCTCAGGTCATTGGAGCGAATGTACAGTACAACCAGGAAGTCGTTCCTCAACTTCATAATAGTCTTTTGAAAATAAACCAACGACTAGGCCCGTTACAACAGCCCAGCAGTCGAACTCCCTTGAAGAATGCTGACTTCGAAGCAACTTCCGGAAACCAGGCTTTACCGGGATGGCTATATAACAGTCAGTCAGGGAATCGAGTCGAAATAGGTCAAGATTCCCCGCAGAGCGGCAAGCAACATATTTCATTACATCGCCCCCCCTCCTCAAGGCAGGTTCTCTGGATTCGCAGTGAGCCCTTCAATGTACCACCAACGGGTCGGGTGGCATTCACCGTGTGGATGAGAACTACGACGCCGGACCACCAACCTTCCATTCGCCTATCCATCGAAGGTCGACTACATGGGAAGGTTTACTATCGACCACGTACAATTGGAAAACCAGAGTCCGGCCTCACGACGACGCGTAATGTCAATCCCCTGACCTCCAAATGGAATCGTTATGTCTTGATTGTGGATGATTTACCAACTCAAGGGCTCACGGATTTACGAGTGGGCTTTGATTTGATGTCCTCCGGACATGTCGAAATTGATAATCTTCAAGTGTACGACCTATGGTTTCAACAGCGCGAATACCGGGAATTGATGAAGGATATTTCGATCGCCTACTCTCAACCCGGGCAGGGCCGGGTCTCGGACTGCTACGAATATCTGAGCAGTTACTGGCCACGATATTTAACCAAGTACGCACCCTACAAACAGGACAATATTGCTAAACAAGCGACAATCACCGAGCGGGAGGCCACAAGTGAACTGCCTGAGCCAATACCGGTGTGGCCTCGGTTACCAAACGTGTTGGAACAATTCAAAGAGCTTCCCACGAAACTCTTCCCCTTCTAAGACGATCATCAAACTCATCTCGACATGTTGTTAGCTTGGGCACCTAGACTTCCGCGTCCTCTCGTACCTGAACCTGTAGCGCACTAAGAATCTGATTAGCCTGATCGTTTACTTTACGAACGTTCATCACATTGTCGAGAACATATTGCTGCTTCTCATTAGTCGGACGAATATAAAGACGTCCAGCTTTGAAGGGCCACATGTGTTCGAAGATATCATTCACTTCCATTTCAAATCGCATGTGATGCGCTGAGTACCGTTTCTTGTGCCGAGGAAGTCCGTGCACATGAACTGCTTCATTGGGACGAATCTCCCAATAATCCAACGAACGGGCTAAAAACATAATGCCGAACAAACCACCCAGCATCCCCGTCAAGACCCAGTAGAATGTCGCATTCGCTGAAGGCTTAAAACTGCTGATAAAGTCGCCAATACCACCAAGCAATTCCGGATTCTCTTTACTAAGAATCCATAAAACTGCCACTCCCAGAAACAAGAAGGCAATCAATGCTATAAAGCGGTTCGATGGGAAATCAAACCCTATCACGACAAGGTTGAAGATGAAAACCAACATAAAGATAACCGTGGTCGTCACCTGTCGAGCAACGAACACTTCTTCAGCAGCTCGCCAATCCTGTTCTAGACCTTCCCCAGAGACTTGCTCAGGTGCCTGTTGAGCTACCGGGGCAACGGTGTCGACTCCGACAAATTGCAGGTAACATGCCGCGAGGAAACAGTAGACTAGTGTCGGCAACAAAAAGACAATCTTGGGATAAAAGTAAATTCGGACTTCATCTTTAATGCGCTCCGCCACGTCTGAATTATTCGAGTTCTGTTGATCGTTAGCGTTCATAATTCTCTCATTTACAGTCGTTATCCCGGACCTCTGTCATATGACTTACTCATTGAAGCGTAAGGTTTTTTCTCGCGCTACGCAACGAATTAAGGTAAATCCATGCGCATAAAAAAGCGGAAGGCACGGGACTCGAACCCGCAACCGGTCACCCGGCCCCTGATTTCGAATCAGGTCGCTCACCAATTCGCATACCTTCCTAGAGTACTACTGTTTTAGCCTATTAGAGGCTCGTGGCAAGATGGTAGATCTGAACCAGCTCGAACGACCTGCATAACCGGACGTTGCTCTACTGTCCAAGACAAAATGCATCCCTATATCCAGACTATTCGGAACTTCCTGTAATCGAAAAGCGGCCTCGAGTGTCGGTTGTATCGCTCATGCCGCTAAAGGCCGTTGTTAGGGCTGGTCCAAATGAACCCATGGTATCGCGCACTAAATTATTTCTCTTTTTTGTCAAAGCAAGTCGTCGATATCTTCATCAGCGAGAGGCACTCTCTCGGTCAACTTACTCCACCGATTTTGGATTCTAACAAGAACTTCCTGGAACAAGCTGACAAACAAAGTGGGAACCAAAGTTATCCCTGTTAGGTGATGAAATGAAACGGACTTTTCGAGTTATATCCCGAGCTTCTGATGGCTCATTCTTAATGAATGACTTTGTATCAGAAGATACGTTGGTAAGTGAATTCGAACAAATTGGAATGGACGACTGTCATACAGATCTGACAATCCGCGGACTTCCTGTTTTACAAGGACTTGTGGGCCCAATGGCTGACGGCAAACATGTTCGCTACGAAACTCCAGAAGTTTTCGAAGAACTAACCAAGGAATGGGCAACTAACTCATCACGCCCAACAAAAGAAAATGACGCTTTGGAACCTACGAAGACCCACTAAGCCTTAAATACGTTGAGATTCAATCTACTTCTCTCTCTCTCACATCAGATTACTCTCCACGTAAAACTAAAGGGACATCCTTACCGGGATGTCCCTTTTTTATGCACGGAGGATGTTGTGACCCGTTGCTGCAAACAGGTACAGTTAGCGTTGGTATAATAGATTTGAACTCCTTCATTCGTGTTCCGAGCTATTATCATGATTGATCCGCAACTACTCTCGATTCTTCGATGCCCCGTGACCGCCAGCACGCTCAGCATAGCCGAAGACTCATTAATACAATCCATTAATGAGGAGATCGGGAAAAAGAAAATCCAATCGCGAATCATGGAGGAACTCGATACTCCTATTGATGGTGGCCTGATCAATCAGGAAGGCTCCTTGCTGATGCCGATTTATCAAGGGATTCCGGACATGAATCCCGATGATGCCATTACACTAGGCCAGCTACAAGAGAGAGGGTCCTGATGAACGAACCTACCATTTTCAAACGGATCATCGATGGTGAGATACCAGCCAGCATTGTCTATGAAGACGAGCAATGCTTAGCCTTTCACGATGTCGCTCCTCAGGCACCGGTTCACATCTTGGTGATTCCGAAAAAGCAGATCCCGTCCATTGACCAAATCACGCCTGAAGATAAAGCACTGATCGGACACTTGTTCTTAGTGATCCAAACGATCGCTCGCGAGCAGGGACTCGCCGAAGACGGCTACCGTGTCATTTGTAATTGTGGGGAAGATGGCGGGCAAACTGTTTTCCACTTGCACTATCACCTGATGGGTGGGTGCAACCTACAGTGGCCTTCAGGGTCGCCCGCCCCTAAGGAAAACTGCTGATTTCATTCGTTATGACCGGTGCATCCGGTACGACTAGTCCCGAACTACGCTCGTTTTTCTCCGCAGCCAGACTCCAGTCGAAAGGCGGTGAACAACCAAAGCTATACTGCGTATATGAGTGGAATACGAGACATTTTGTCCTTCCCTAAAGTCTACCAATTGTGGCAGGCTCCGTTTGCGCAACACAAATTCAAACCGTTGCTTAAACATACGGATTTTTCCAACATCCGACGAGTGCTGGATGTTGGTTGCGGACCAGGGACAAATGCACAATTTTTCCGAGGCCGAGAGTACCTTGGTCTGGACATTAACCCCCGGTATATCGAAAACGCAACGCGTAAATTCAGCGCTTCCCATGGAGCAACGTGCGAATTTCGAGTTCAGGATGTACGTGAATATCATCCTTCCGAGGCTGACCGCTCTGACTTTATTCTGTTGAATTCGTTCCTTCATCATATCGATGATGACAACAGCGATAAAATCCTGAGCCGTCTTCAGCACATACTATCCGACGAAGGGCACATTCATATTTTAGATCTTGTACTTCCGGATTCTGCGGGAATACCACGCACACTGGCCAGATTCGATCGAGGTAAACATCCTCGGCCATTGGAACACTGGAAGAAATTATTCACAAAACACTTTAAGCCTGTCATTTTTGAAGCGTTCCATCTAAAACGATGGGGAATCCCGTTTTGGAGTATGGTCTACTTCAAAGGACAAAAGCAATAAATCATAAATCATGATCAAACACCCTCAAATCACAGTTGCCATCCCCGTCTACAACGAACAGGACGTCATTCCTGAACTGATTCGACGAGTGACTGCTACATTGGATGAATTGCCCGGTGGCCCGCATCAAATAATTCTTGTTAATGACGGTAGCAGCGACGATTCACTTGCCATCCTCAAAGAGGCCGCGGCTGAGGATGACCGTTTCGTTGTCATCTCGTTTTCCAGAAACTTCGGGCAGCAACCAGCCTATGCCGCCGCGCTTGAATATGTCGAAGGAGATGCTGTTGTTTTGATGGACGGCGACCTACAGGACCCTCCTGAGAAAATCAAAGCGCTTCTCGGAAAATACAATGAGGGGTTCGATGTCGTTTATGCAATCCGAGTCAATCGCAAAGAAAACATTGTCAAGCGAATATGTTACAACGTGTTCTACCGTATGATCCAACGACTTTCGTCGACTCCGCTACCCCGGGATAGTGGTGATTTCTCAATCATCAGCCGACGAGTGGCACAATTGCTGGCCTCCGATGCCGACCGTCATCGATACTTGCGAGGTATCCGCAGTTGGGTGGGATTTAAGCAAATCGGAATCGAGATTGAGCGCGAAGAACGCAAGGCCGGCGATACGAAGTACACATTAAGGAAACTGTTTAAGCTGGCTGCCGACGGTATTTTTTCGTTCTCCTTAATCCCCCTTCGATTAGCCACTCTGATTGGCAGCCTATCCGTGCTCGTTGCATTACTACTCGCGGCTTTCGCTGTCTACGCCAAGCTAACACCAGCCAACCAGTTGCCCAACTTCATGAACGAAATTCCTCCCGGGTTTACTGCTATTACTGTTGCCATCTCATTCTTTGCGGGCGTGCAACTGATGTTTCTCGGAGTCGTTGGAGAATACGTCGGTCGAGTTTTTGAAGAAGTCAAAGGACGCCCGTCTTTTATCGTTGATCAGGTTATTTCAAATCAATCCAAGTGGACACCCAATACGCCGATACATATCGACAGCTTTACCAACACCACTGGTGGTGGCAAAGCCGACGAACCTACATCCTAAGCCTCCTCAACCGCTGGAAGGCACAAGACGGTTCGAATAACTCCCGACAGATTCTGGATGTGGGATGCGGGGATGGTTTGTTTTTTCCGGATCTTGAAACCTTAGGAAGTGTCCGTGGAGTCGAATCCGATGACCGAATTGTCGATCCCAATGGGCCCTACTTCGATCGGATTCATCTGGGACGCTTTGACGATTCTTACCAAACCAATCAGCATTTCGACTGGATTGTAATGCTCGACGTTTTAGAGCACATCCCTGACGCGACAACAGCATTGAAAAAGGCTCGTGACTTACTTAATCCAGATGGGCGTATGCTACTTACTGTCCCCGCCTTCAATCTACTGTGGACAAAACACGATGATTTCAATCACCACATAACTCGCTATACAAAACGACTGATGGATCAACAGGCCTGCCAAGCTGGATTTGAAATTGAAAACCAACATTATCTATTTCACTGGACGTTTCCGGCCAAATTGCTCGTACGGCTAAAAGAGAGTTTATCGCCGGCAACTCCCAAGCCTGCCAACCTGCCAGGAAAAGTATCGAACGCTATCCTGAAAACAATTTGTCGTTTCGAACAAGCGACATTAACTCAATTACGTCCACCTTTCGGAAGTTCCTTAGTCGTTAGTCTCCGTAAAAAATAATCTCTCGCTATGACATCCACACAGAATCAATCCCGGAAAACAGTGATCCTAGGCGTGTGCATTATTGGCATACTCGTCAGCGGATATTTGGGATGGCATTATGATGAAGGATGGATCGCACATGATGAAGGCTTGTTAGGCCATACCGCTGAACTTACGCTGGCAGGGAACACTCCGCATGTAGAGTTTCAAGACGTATACACCGGGCTACTTAGTCATATTAATGCCAGCAGCTTTAAGCTCTTCGGTATCAATCTGGCTTCGCTTCGCATACCGCTCCTGATTGGATCAACCATGACTGCCATCGTCTGGTATCTAATTGCCCTACGCATGGTAAGTCCTGTTGTCGCCGGAGTTGTTACTTTGACTTCCGTTGCCTGGAGCTTTCCGAACTACTTTGCAGCATTGCCGTCGTGGTATGTTTTAATGACCGCCAGTTGGACTACCTGGACACTAATCAAATTCCATGAAACATCATCACAACGATATATTCTACTGGCTGCTCTCTTTAGTGGAGTGGCAATACTATTCAAGATTGTTGGACTCTATCTGGTGGCCGCTTCACTGTTTGTCATCTGGATTAGCCCCGCCAAACATCTGCAGGCTGAAAGTGATCGTCAACCGAAGACTAATCCACATCTAATATTAAGCGTTTGCCTAGCCGGTATCTTCACCCTAATGGTAGGGCTTTTAATCCAAAAACATCTGAGTCTTTCGACTGTTGCTTATTTTTTAATTCCTCTCGGTGCAGCGATGGCCATCGTATTGAAAAGCAGTCAACGATTTACACTCGACTTAAAAAATACAGTCAGGAATTGCCTACTTTTCGGTGCAACTGTTTGCGTGCCATTATTTACATTTGCCTTGCCCTACATCCTTCAAGGCAACTTAGACAATCTGATGGACGGATTGTTGGAATTACCAAAAGCCAGACTAGACTACGCGGCTGCCCTCCCACCTAATGGCGTTTGGTGTCTGGCGAGTATTCCCATTCTGTTGCTAACGATTTTTGAAAACAAAATTCCCAGATCTATGATACTACCACTGACAGCCACGATCGCTTTGTGTGGTGCCTGCCTTTGTATGCTAGCCTCCACTCCTCTGGTCTATCAATCTACCTTCGTCGGAATACAATGCTCACTGCCTGCAATTGCCGTGGGGGCATGGTACTGCCATCGCAAAAGAGAACTCCCAATGCCGGCGATTATTTTAGTCATCGTCAGTGCCTGTTTGGGGATCACGCAGTACCCATACAGTTCGGGCATCTATTTTTGTTACTGTGCTCCCTTTGTCCTACTTACCTTGATCGGTCTTATTGGACGTACTACCACGTACGACAAACCACTTTGGCTTACGTTGATTGTGTTATTGGCGGCCTTTGCTGTTGTCCGTGTCAATTATACGAATCCACGGCTGATCGGTTCGAGATCACAACACTTCGACAACAACAGGTCACTACAAACAGCCCGAGCCAAATTGAAAATCGAAAGCTCACTACAACAGGAATACAACTCTTTTCTACAAATCATCGAGGAACAAACCACCATTAACGAGGCCATTCTAGCGGGGCCTGACTGCCCGCAATTCTATTTTCTGTCCGGACGTCAAAATCCAACACCTCAATGTTATGACTTGTTCCGCGCTTACCAACTTGGTGGTCAGTCCGAGTTGGAAACAGAACTTAAACACCTGATTGAAGCTCGGGACATCCAGCTGGTCATCCACAATCAAAACCCTGAATTCTCCAAACCTTACTCGCCTGATTTTATTTCGTGGTTAGAGTCCTGGGGAGAACGCTCACCAAGCGTTGGTAGCGGTAGATTTCAGATCTTCATTAAGAATGGCCGTTAGTCTAGTCGGCGGACGGCACGCTAAAGCTTCAACCGAATTCGCCGATCAACCCGGGAGAGGTCGAGTTGCAATTCGGAAGCCGTTGAATACCTGTCTGACGGATCAGGCTGTAAACAATGTTCAATGATCTTTCGTAATCGCCTGGAAATTCCCGGCGCAATTGCACTAAATACTCTGCTTACTCTTGTTTGCCGCTGCAACATGATTTTCGCCTGAAACGGTGCCCGCATCGCCGGGCCTGCACTATCGAATGGCCGAAAACCATAAAACATCTCAAACATTAGTACACCAAATGAATAGATATCTGAACGCACATCTAATTCAACCGGTTCCTGAAGTACACATCGCCGTAAATGCTCGGGGGACATATAGGAAAGCGTACCGCCGGTCGGCGACTTGTGTATCAAAAAGTCACCAGCAAGATTGAAATCAAGTAGCAAAGCATGGCCACAAAACCCGATCAGGACGTTAGAGGGCTTAAGGTCTAAATGTAATACCTCCTGCTGGTGAGCGTAGGACAATGCTCCGCAGATTTCATGAAGTATCATCAGTAGATTAGGAAAGTCCTGGTGTTGCTTCCAATTCACGGGAAATACCGTGTTGTGCCGCCGCTCCAGTCTCGACCGAGAAACTCGACGCCGTAGTTCCACCATTTTGTCCTTCAGGGTATAGCGGCCTAAATAAGGCATGCAAATGGTGGTAATCCCAGTTCTATCTTGCCAACTCGAATAAATCGGCATGATATGTTTATGATTCAAGCGGCCAATGATTGCGGGTTCCTGTTCGATCATTTTGCCGGATTTCAGAACAACCAGACGATTGCCTAGTTTTTTGTCGATCGCTTTGAAGACACGAGAAAACGCTCCCTGACCAATCTGTTCGAGCAATTCAAACTGATCAAGGTCATCCGTGATCATTGGAAGCTCCACCTTTTCTTGCGAAGCTGGATAAGTAGGGAAAAGCTCCTCAAGTAGTTGGTCGACACGTTCCTCCATCCCGCCTGAGGTAAGTAAATCGTGTAAACCACCGTTCCCGCCTGAAGGATCAGGCATGTCAGATTGCTTAGACCGATCTCTGCCCCAGTTCTGCCTCTGTCCTTGGAATTCTGTGTGTGCCGTTTCCATCGCTAGCCCCATTAGTTCGGAATCGGAATATTCTTTGCTGTCTCGATTATTGAAGGCTACGACAAATTGGACTATCATTTTGGGGTTTTACCTGTCAACCAATGACAAGCAAGCTACCTAAGCATCCTAATCTACCTCGTCCGACCGCAAAGTATCAGCTAGAGCTTGAGCCACCACTTCGGCTCCGTCTGCGGTTAAATGGGTATCGAATACCAGGTTATGTGACAAAAGCTCTGTCTGATTCAATTGCTTGAGCGGACCAGTTACATCAAGGAGCCGTATTCCTTTCTCCTTGCAAACTTCCTGCATCCATTCAGGCAAATCACTTGGTGCCCATTGAAGTTGTAGATAAGCCGGAGCATTAGTATCGACGGTATAGGGATGATCACTGAAGGCCCTTCGTTTACAAGGCATATATACACAAGTAAGCTTCAAACCATTCTCTTTACAAAGATTGTGCAGTTTCTCTATCCCGGCTTGCAATCGCTGCAACTGCAAGAAGATCTGATCACGACTAGGGGGTGCATAATCAATTTTAAATCGAGTGATACCATCGCTAAGTGTGGCGTTAACAGCTGGCCCATAGATCTCTTTGCGAGATTTGGCAAAGATTCGTTGGTAAACAGCCTTTACCAGGGATGTTTGAGGTTTATGAGTCTTCAGTAAGTCGATATGTTCGGAAATGCCCGTCTGAATTGCAGAGACGCGATCAATCTCCATCATATAATCCTGAATATCATTCCCTTCAAAAAACACCCAGATGACTTCCTCTGTTGCAGCACTAATACCGAATTCTCGTAGGTACTCTGTTTGGTTCAAAAGCCCCGTGTGTGAAACCCCTAGATTTTTCACTGAAACATCTAGTAACTTCCCGAGTTGAGAAGTTACTAGTTGGTCCGGTGGCAAATTCCCAAGTTCTGTAAAAGAATCACCGATCATGGCAATCTTCCAACTTTTCAATCCCTCTGGATTACGAAAACCGTTCGCATCATATTCAAGGGTCAGTGGCTCCTCCTCGGGGAACCACTTAGATTCATAGCCAATCCGTTGCATTTGACTGGTAACAACCTTACCGGCCCAGGTCTGTTTCCCCGGACGTTTATAGTAAGCGGACCCAAAGGGCTCCGTTGGAATGCGATAGAAGATCGGGGTGGCATTTAAGTCCTGGCCCAATTTACTGAAATCGAATCCAATTGCCTGAAAGGAGAATTCGCAGACGCCAACGAATAACATCAGCGACATCGTCGCAAACACCACTTTTCGTGTTAGCGTAATGCGTGGAAGCCGTTTACCCGTAGAAGATTCTTTCATCGTTCATGATTACTCGTTGAGTGGTTTAGCCAAGGGAGTACGGCCGTCGAGATATCTCCAATTTTTTATAAACGAAATCAAGTCAGCCATTTGTTGGTGATCAATTTTCTTTTCCAGTCCTTCCGGCATTAATGAAACTCCTCGTGACTGAATCTCATCGATTTCCGTCCGTAACACAGGCACAATTTTGCGTTCCGGTTGCATCAAAGTAATTTGACTGGAAGTCTCTTCCGTAATAATTCCATCCAGAATCTGGCCATCCTTTGTCAGGACAGAGTAATGCATATAGTTATTATCAATCGCCCTGTTGGGTTGAAGAATGTCCGTGAGTAACTGGAGTGGTTGCCTTGTCCGTGAGTCGGAGATATCGGGCGCAACCTGTTTTCCAATATTTCCAATACGATGACAGGTTGCACAATTCTGTCTGAATACTTTTTCACCTTCACGAGGGAACGCGTCTAAAACCAACACTGCTTTATATTCATCTAACACTGCCACTCGGTCTGCATTTACCGTTGTGGCCTGCAGGGCCTTGGCTCGCTCAGCAATCTCTGTATTTGCAGACCCTATCAATCGGTTCATACGAATAGAATCGATTTCATTCACCGAAATAGCTTTCTTCTCAAGCCCACTAAGAAATATTTTGGTGCGACTGACATCACGAAGAACAACGTCAATCAGAGCACGTTTCACTGCCGGTGCCATGGAGGAAAAGCGGCTAATAATTCCCGTCCAGACTGCTGCATCTTTTTCAAAATGAAGGAGACCAAGCAGGTCAACGTGGTAATGAGAAAAGCCTGTTTTATTAAACAAAGCCAGCAGGAATTCAGCGTCTCTTCCTAATGCCAATAACTGCAAGGCTTCTATTTTCAACGACTCGGTAGATTCAGCATCATTGATCCATTGTCGAGCCAACATCCAAAGCACATTGAAGCTAATCTTCTTCTCCTCGGGTAGTAATTCAATTTGTGAACGCCAATCGATTTGCGCGGCATCGAAGTTTTCCAGAATTGCCCGTGCTGCGCGAACATCACCAATCGCTACAGCCTCCTTATTAACCCAGCCCGGCAACTCGGCGATCCATTGCAAAGCAATCGTTTGTTGCTCTGGCGTCAGGCTACGAGCAGCTAAGCCATAGAGTCGATACACGTTTTCAGCATGTTCGTCCGTAGTAATCCCTGTTGGTGTGCCGTTCTCTAGTGCAAAGGTTATTAAATTACCAATATCATCAGCTGTCGCCATCAAAAAGGCTTGAGTCATATATTCATCTTTGACGACTGTTTTCACCAGGCCTTTCCAAGTTGGGCTATCATGATTTACTTTATCACCAAATGAGAGGATTGCCTGAAAACGCACAGCACTTTCCCGATCGGTCAATAATTTTCTGGCCAGTGTTTTTTGTTCTGGAGTATTACTCCAATGATCTTCAAGCACCATGCAGGCATGAACTCTAAGCCGCCGATCATAATGACTAGCCGCCGTCATAATCTGAGCTGCTTCTAACTGATCCCAGCCATGAAGCAGGCGTAACGCCAGAATGCGGGCGATTGGGTCTCTCGAGTAATTCAACAAACGCCCCAGAAACCCGACGGCCTCTTCCTCTCTCTTTTCCGACAGCAGTCGAAAAGCAGTGTCACGCTGCCAGGAATTTGGATGCTCAAGCAACAAGACGAGCTCTTCGGTGGAGTGATTTTCGATACTCCAGCTCCATTTGGGCTCCAACCGGGCATTGATTGGCTTGAGTCGATAAATCCTGCCTTTATCATCACCACTTCGAGCATCTTTACGGTCCTTCAATTCATCAGGCACCCATTGAGGGTGTTCAATAACAGCTCGGTGCATATCCACAATATAAAGACAACCATCTGGCCCGGTACGCATACTAACCGCTCGAAACCAATGATCTTTCGACGCCAGAAATTCGCGTTCCGGTGTCGGGGTCCCGTAGTAATACGGGCCATAGTAGTTGTATCGCGAGTTATCCACCGATGACGACTGTATCTTTTCAGCATGAATAAGATTTCCAGTCGGATCACATGTCAGAATGGTCCCCTTTAACCAGGGTAACTGGTGGCCGCGATAAATCATGACACCACAGGCCGCCGTGAACTGCCCTTCGTGTAAGTTCGAGGTTGTCCAAAATTTTGTCAGTGGATAAATCACGGAATCCTGCCCTGCCTTAACCACATCTTTCTTCACCGACAAGACCGGTACAGAAGGATAGCGTTTGATATAACGATCTTCAATCATAATTTGCATCGCTGGATTTCGGTTGCTACACACATAACGATTACCAATATCATCAAATGTCAGTCCGTATTGCCCGTTCCCCGAAACGGTTTGATAGTCTCCAGTTTCAGGATCGAACATAAAGTCCATACCGCTAATATTGAGAGGTTCGCTTTCCGGTAACCGAGAATTCTTGACAACACCACCGCGTAATCCATTGGCAACATAGATATTCTGATCAAGACCAAGCCGGGGATGATTCGCTCTCAGTTGCTGATTGTCTTCCGCAAATCCTGAATACCATACTTCGCGTTGGTCAGCCTTGTGGTCACCATCCGTATCTTTGAAATAAACAATCTGACCGGCCAAGGTCACAATCACGCCAGCTTTCCAGGGCTGGAGTCCGGTAGCAAAAACCAAATCATCTGCAAACACATGGACGGTTTCATAATTGCCGTCACTATCCAGATCCTCTAGTAATTTGATCCTCGAAACTCCATTGCCGGAAGGATAGTCATTCATTTCGACAACCCACATACGTCCCTGGGCATCAAAACGGATGGCAATTGGATCCACAACATGGGGTTCAGAAGCAATCAATTCCAATTCCATTCCCGTCGGAACGTCAAAGAATTTGACCGATTCTTTAGCGGAGGCAGAGTAGATTTCTTTCTGCAAACCTTCGTCCTGAGCTGTCACCGGAAATGGCAGCAGGATGAAGAGGAGAACGCTTTTCCAGTGTATTCGACGAATCATAGTAAGTTCATTCTAATTGGTTAGCGGCGAGAGTCTTCCGCCATTTTCCAACGTATTATAATTCTGGCACAACCGCTTACACACTGCTTCGAACTGTTTCAGGAGCACTTTATTAAACTCCAACATTTCGTAATGGCACGGCACCAGCATTTTCATCATGCCATCAGAGCTTAGCGTTTTTGGTCTCGTGATGCCCTATTAACATTTCCTTCACCTTAGCATCCTCCCAGGTTTCCAGCGGCGAGTAATTAGGGTGCCGGCTATCCTGCACAAAGGGATCATTGTGACGGGTATTGTAACAACTGATCAACGACCATCTCGGATGATCACTGCGATTTTGGTCGGAGCGATGCAGGAGATTCCCATGGAAAAACAGCCCGTCACCGGCTTCCATTTCAACAGCTACTAATTCAAGTTTCTGTTTAGCAACAGCAACACGCTCTGGATCGGCTCCCACCTGCTCGCCGATGCGAACATGATCCACCCGACCAATTTTATGCGATCCTCGTAAGACCTGTAAGCATCCGTTTTGCTTCGTTGCCTGATCCACTGCCACCATACAACTCCCCATATCGGGAAAAAGGCAACCAAAATCATACCAATAGCCATAATCCTGATGCCATTCCCAGGCCCCGCCAATTCGAGGTTGTTTAATCATCATCTTGTGATGATAGTGATAAACCTCATCATCGAAAAGCGTCTGCATGGCATGTACTATTCGCTGACTACGTACCACCGCAGTATAGGGCACCGCATCATCCAGGTGATTTCTAAGAGCCAGGCGGGTTTCACCACCTTCGCCATCGCGCCGCACATAGGCCTCGTCAGCAAGCGTCCTATCCGCTTTTGCAAACTGCAATAACCCGGCAATTTCCTCCGGCTCGAACAACGCTTTCACTAAAAGATACCCATCCCGGTGAAACTGTTCTGCTAATTCCACGGTCAATTCAAATGATGTCATCGTTGGCGATCCTGTCGTAGAACGGCGACTCCCGGTGCAGACTGGTTTACTTAGGGGCGGCCTGCAATGAACTCAGTTTAAAGGAATGTGATAATTGCACCTTGTCATCAAGATCCACGATTTCAACCTGAATTTCAGGATCCTCCTGACTCCAGTCGATATCAATGGTTCCAAAATTTTCTTTGTGGAATGTCCTGTCCAGTAACCGATGGGGGTTGTTTGTCGGCGTTCCCCGTGGATGCAGTTGATTGATACTACTCGAGGTAAAATCATACAGAGGGTACGGCAAACCTTCCGTCATTCGGGAAAAATCAGACCAGTGACGATCGCCGGACACAACGAACAATCCAGAAGCTTTTGATGTTGCCAGCAAGTCCAAGAACCGCTGTCGCTCCAGTGGTAGGTTATCCCATGTTTCCTGTCCGGATGCTGTGGGAACAAACTGAATACTGGAGACCACAATCCGGATTTCTGCTGGCTGCCGGAGTTGCTTTTCTAGCCATTTCCACTGCACCTCACCCAGCATTGTCAGATGCGGATTCTTATCAGGATAATAAGGTCCTCCGACTCGCCGCGGTCCGGTCTTAAGATCTGAACGAAAAAACCGTGTGTCTAAAAGGATAACCTGGACACGTTTACCCGCCGGACCGAAAACGTACGAGTCATACACACCTGGTCTCGCCCGACGCGGTGAATCCGGTCCATCGTTCCAGAAATCCACAAAGACCTGTTGGGAAGCCTCTCTTTGTACGAATCCAGCTCCCCCATCATTCATACCGTAGTCATGATCATCCCATGTCGCCAGGACAACCGACTTTTGCACCAATTCCTGAAACAGGGGTTTTCTTCCCAGTACCTGATACTTGGCCTTCAGGACAGCCATATCATCAGAATCACCGTAGATATTATCTCCCATGAACAAAAATAGCTCCGGCTCGTAGCTCAGAATATTGGAAAACAATGGCGCCGGATTCTGCTGTTTCACACACGAGCCAAAACCAATTCGTGTTATTGGTTTTGGCACCTGCTCAGAAATCATTTGGTGAGTGAATCTTCTAGTGATCCAACCCGAGCAACCCATGTCGTCAACACATTGTCCACCAGCGGTCAACAGTCCGCCCCCTATCGCTTTCTCGATTCCGTAACCGCAGTCAAATTTATAGCGACCCAGCATTTCGAAATCGGATGACGCTTTTAGCAATATGTTTCCATAACATCCAAACCACCATACACCGTCAGCAAATGCCGCCGCCTGAATACCCAGGCGGGTCCAGCCACTGTCCAGCACGTGTCTTTTCTGAAAAATGAACGAGTCGTTATATTCGTATAAATAGTTTTGCTCGACACCGCTTGGCAAACCACCTACCACAATAAATTTTCCGTCGTGGTGTGCAATTCCACCGGCACCGTATTTGACCTGAGGTATTTTATAGCGTGCCTGTTCTTGTAGTGTCTCGGCCTGATAAACCACAATTTCATTTTTCGCTTGGCCCAACGGATTATTGAACTGTCCGTAATTGACCGCTACAAACAATCGACCCTCCACATAACACAGGTCTCCGTGATGATTGGCAACTTCAAGCTTTTTCAGAACCTGCCCCATGGAATCTGTTTTGACCAGCGTGGTGGTAAAGGACCAGTACAAATTTCCGTCAGGATCCTGGCAGACTCCCTGTAAATGATGTGGGTACATACCTTCACAGCGTATCGGTTCGGCAGCCTTGCTTGTGACCATGGTCCATGGCAGACAAACAAAGACCAATACTATTAGATTCAGTTGGGGATTAATCACTTTCCAATGACTCCCATCTCGGCTGCCGATGCCCAGGGACCACCGTTAACTTCAGTGAGAGCAACTATTTTTACAAACCTTGCCGAAACCTCACTGAAAGTCTGTTGCTGATTACTCCGGTTACGTTGAAACGTACCGGTTGCCACCGGTGTATCAAATTTCACACCATCCTGACTTACATAGACTTCAAATCTGGCAATCGCACCATTGTATCCACCATCCTGTCTGGCAAGATACCGAATACCTGTCACAGAACGCGGCTTTCCCAAATCGATAACCAAGTGGTGAGGTTGTTTCCGTACCTCCGGAACATATTCCGTATGCCAATGCGTGCGAGGATTACCATCCAGTACATATTGAGCCAATCGCTTGCCAGCTATACTTTGGCTGCTGAAATCTACAATTTTACATTCGTTTTGCGCAATCAGCCCTCTCATATCCAGTTTCGAAACGTTCTGTGGTGACGAAGTCACTCGCGTCGAACCCCATTTTGCCTGTCGGTCTTTTTCATGATTCGCGCGGTCGGCGAACGTTCCCTCTCTTGCATCAGTATGTGCGGAATTCGCAAACATTTTCATCACTTCAAGCAACTCCCCCTGCTGCTCAGCCACATTAACCGATTCACTGATATCATCTGACAGATCGTACAGTTCCCAATCACGCTGTGTACCGGGTTGGATCGCCTTCATCTGTTTAAATCGCAAAGCTCTTTGCCCTCCAATTTCCCAATACAAATATTCATGCTGAGCCTGTTTTCTACGCGAGTATTTTCCCTGTAACTCCGGCCAGAAAGAAATTCCATCAATATCCTTTGGGGCTTTTGCTCCTGTGATGTCCGCAAGAGTGGGAAGAATGTCGGGAAAATACCAGAGGTGATCACTAACACGGCCTCCTTCGATTCTTCCCGGCCAGTAGGCCAAAGCAGGGATTCGCAATCCCCCTTCATACAATGTTCCTTTCGTACCCCGAAACTGCTCACCGGTTTCTGGATGAACATTCGCCCCATGTAGTCCACGCGGATACTCGTCCGATTTGAAATAATCGTTGCCGCCATTGTCACCACTGAAAAATACAATCGTATTTTCTGCCAGATCCAGTTCCTGTAGCAGATCAATAATCTCACCAACCTGACGATCGACCATCGTAACCATCGCTGCATAACGTCTGGCAGATTCAGGCCAATCCTTATCACGATACTTTTCCCAGGCAGGATCCTGGTCCGGGATATTGAACATCCCATGAGGGGGAGTGATAGGCAAATAACAAAAGAATGGCTCTGTCTGATTTTCACGAATAAACTGTTTTGCACGATCCATAATCACGTAGTGTGAATATGTCTGCCCCTGATCGCCACCAAGGTTTCCAGGCAAACTCAACTCCTGACTATTTTGGATGATATAGGGTGGATAATAACTGTGGGCATGAACCTGATCATAATAACCAACAAACAAGTCAAAGCCATGCTGCTCAGGAACTCCGGTCGAACCGCGACCACCACATCCCCATTTCCCAAAACCTCCAGTGGCGTACCCTCTTTCCTTTAGGATGGTTCCAATCGTCACCTCTTCACTTCGCAGCGGTGTCCCCCCCCCGTTCACCCGAACAGAAGTATGACCGGAGTGTTTACCTGTCAAAAAACAACAACGTGTTGGGGCGCAGACCGAAGATCCTGCCAAACCCTGAGTAAACCACACGCCCTGCCGCGCCAACTCGTCAATACGTGGCGTCTGGATTGTCTTACTTCCCATAAAAGACGGTTCAAAATAACCTAGTTCATCAGCCATGATGTAAACAACGTTTGGTCTCTGGGCTGCAGAAACAAAACTTGGGGAAAAAATCAAAATCTGCGGCATAATGAAAGCCAAAAAGTATTTGTAATACATCACGTCTCGCTTAATTAAAGATTAACCACGAACTACACTTTTTCAGGCAGTCTGTCAGGACATAGGTGTGGCTTTAGTATACATGGTGGTTTACGATGCACCTTTCCGCTCATAATTCAAAGCAATGAACGATACCGGTAAGTTTACTCCAGTTGAACCGACGTCCCAAGACTCAAACAATATTGCACTGCCCTTTTCAGCGATCGGCTTAGTAATATTGACTTCTGCTTGCTGGGGAGGAAATCCTGTTGCGGCAAAATACAGCCTCTTCTCAGAGGAAACTCTGCTAGGTCTGCCACCGCTTACGGTCAGTGGAATCCGTTTTGCCATGGCCACGCTATTCATGATCGTTTGGTGTCGCCTATTAAAGGAACCGATTAAACTTACTCGTGGTCAGCTTGTCCCCTGCTTTCTTGCCGGAACGCTACTATTTGCTCAAATCGCCACCTTTACTATCGGCGTTCATCTGACCAACTCGACCCACACTACGATCCTGATTAACACCTACATCGTCTGGATACTGATCTTCGAGCATTTCTTCACCGGCAATCACCGCATTACGAAGATTCAGTTATTCGGGTGCCTTTTAGCCGGGGCAAGTGCTTTGGTGACATTGATCATCAAGTCTTCCCATGACAATACCCCAACGACTGATCAGGCAAGTATTGTTGGCGATATGATCATCATCGTCAGTGCTTTAATTCTGGCAATCAAGATTTTGTTTATCAAAGCCAGTCTGGCCAAAGTACCTTCCGGAACCATCATTCTTTGGCATGACTTTATCGGAGTCCTTTGGTTCATCCCCACTGCTCTATTCTTTGAGTTGGAACAACTTTCGATAGAGCATGTAAACGACGAAGTTATCTTTGGACTGGTCTATCAGGGCATCATTGTGGGAGGTATGTGCTTCGCTGTCCAAACGATGCTATTAAAGAAATACTCTGCCACCAGGATTGCTGTTTTCAGTTTCCTTACGCCACTATTTGGAATCTCGGCAGCAGCCATATTCCGAGACGACCCTTTGTCATCCTGGATTTTTGTCTCCTTGATTCTGGTGGCGAGCGGAATCTACTTGGTAAACCGTCAGCAACCTCAGTAAAATACATTACGATTTAACATCGTCATCACCGAGTATAAAAATGCCTACATGCAATTTCAAAATTCAGGATACCTCATCAATCGTCTCACCAGCCTTGGTTGTTTTTCGTGAAGTGATGAATGACAATCTCGCTGAAATGCTTCGGGAAGCCGGAGACGTCACTCGCTTGCGTCCTCACTGCAAGACACACAAAATGGAAGCCGTGACTAAGATCCAACTCGGAATGGGAATTACAAAGCACAAATGTGCGACGTTTGCCGAAGCGGAAATGTTAGCAGCAGCCGGCGTCAAAGACATTCTGCTTGGATACAATCTTGTCGGTCCGAATATTCGACGAGCCGTCGATTTCGTGACGCGATATAACGACGTAGAGTTTATAGCAACAGCTGACCATGAAACTCCTGTCCGTCAGCTTTCGCAAGCAATGTCAGCAGCAAATAAATCGATGGAACTGCTACTAGATTTAGATTCCGGGCAACATCGAACAGGAATCACACCCGGAGAAACGGCAATACAGATCTACCAGTTATTTGACGAGCTGCCAGGGCTTACGCCTGGAGGCATTCATTTGTATGACGGGCAAAATCACCAGACCGACTTGGAAGCGCGTCGGCAGGCCGTGATGTCCTGTTGGCAGTTAGCCTCCGACTTCCGGGAGCAACTCGAGAGTAAGGGACTCCGAGTACCTCGCATCGTCGCAGGCGGAACCGGGAGCTTCCCGGTTTATGCTTCTATCTCTGATCCAGCTCTGGAATTAAGTCCTGGCACCAATACATTCTTTGATAACAACTACGGCAAAATGTTTCCGGACCTTCAATACATACCGGCAGCTCGAATCCTCACCAGAGTGATCAGTCGTCCCACCGAAGAGACAATCACTGTCGATCTGGGCTATAAAGCCTGTGCCTCTGATCCTGATGTCACGAAACGAGTCGTCTTTCCGGATCTGCCTAACGCAGAGCCTATTCTTCAAAACGAAGAGCATCTGGTGTTACGTCTCGAAAACGCGAGTGATTTCCTGCCGGGGGATGAACTTCTAGCTGTGCCGGGGCATATTTGCCCAACAAGCGCACTTCACAAATCCGCTTATGTGATCGAAAACGAGCAGGTCTCTGAAAACTGGGACGTTTCCAGCCGCGATCGTTGGTTAACGATATAAGGAATCCTCTGCCTGAAAGGATTAGTCCTCGGCATTAATTTCGTCACCGTCGCCCCTCAGACCACTGATCAGGCTGTCATATGACTTAAGACATTGATCAACAGACTGGCTCAGCTTTTCAACCGTCTGAGCACTGGCATGCTGTGATTCCATCATGGGCCTCATCCACTCATTCATCACCTGGAACTGGTTCTCCAACACACTAAGGATTGATTTAGGAACCTTGTGCATTACAGCTACACGTTGGACACCTTTAGACTCATCCACGGTAATTGCGCCAGTCGTATAAGCTCGCAATTCCTCTGCCAGGCTCATCAATGCCTCCGCTGTTTCGCCACCAGTTTCGCCTCCGTCAGCGGATGGCGTTTCGACCACAACAGGCTCCGCTTTTGTCGTCGCCAAATCCTTTACGCCATCACTGATTGTTTCACGTATTTCTTCCAGACCATCCGTGAAACCCTGCAGCTGCAGTACGACCTGCCCAAATTGGTCATCTGAGCCAACACCGCGGAGCTTCATGTTTTTGACGAAGGCTTTCTTAATGTCATCCCAACGAGCAGCACGCTCCTCATCACTCCAACCACACATTTCATAGAGTTTCAGGAGATTGGCCTCGGCATCGCTTGTAAGCGTCTGAGCATCATTTTCGTAGCTGCTTTTAATCAGCGTTTCCAGCTCTTCGTCGTTCATAATCGGAAGAACCTTCTCAGCAATGCGGTTCATATTTCGATACGACCCCTGTAGTTTAAATGGCGGCTCCGTGCGGTAGTCATCAGCCTGTGCGGCTGAATTAATATATTCACGATTCACCTGCAGAACTACGTCGCGCACCCGCATCAGCTTCTTCATCGTGCTAACCATTTCGCTAACTTCTTCCATCGAGTAGTTAGCCTCAAATTCGACGCCTTCCTGCGAATCAGTTTCAGCGATCCGGATGATGCTGTAAACATCTTTCTGACTACGACTCGCAAGCTTATTGAGCACTGGATTCGAAGTAAGGCAGTTTTCAAGGTAACTCATTTCGAACGCTTCCCGAGTATCTCCTATGATCTCACCGAGGTTATAGATGTCTGCACGGTTGGCCAACATATCTGGAATCTGGAATTTCTCACCACTTTCCGTGTACGGGTTACCAGCCATAATGACGCAAACCTTGCGACCCCGTAGGTCGTACGTTTTAGTCTGACCTTTATAAACCCCCTCGATTTTTCTTTGAGCGTCACAAAGCGAGATGAACTTCTGCAGAAACTCTGGATTACAGTGCTGGATGTCATCCAAATAAATCATCACATTGTCACCCATTTCAAGTGACAAGTTTAACTTCTCTACTTCTTCGCGAGCTCCTGCATTCGGAGCCTCCTCAGGATCTAGTGAGGTCACTGCATGTCCAATCGCAGGACCGTTAATCTTCATGAAGATAATTCCCAGACGATTGGCCACATACTCCATCAACGTCGTCTTACCATAACCCGGAGGAGAAATCAGAAGCAGTAAGCCCATCAGGTCTGTACGCTTTTGGTCGCCAACCACACCAATCTGTTTCGCCAGGTTATCACCAACCAGTGGGAGATAAACTTCGTCAATCAGACGGTTCCGGACAAATGACGTGAGCACTCGAGGACGATATTCATCCAAACGCAGATCCTCTTTAGCCCGTTCGATCACTTCTTTTTTAATCTCGATATAGTCACGATATTTTGGAACAACCACTCGCTCAAAACGTTCCATTTTGGTGATGAATTCGTTGTAATTAAACTGATACGAATTCTTTTCGACAACGCCATGGTTACCAATCATCCCATTGATCACCCGCTCAACCGTTCCGTCGATGACATTTTTCTTGTTGAACGAACCTTTCATCAACATCACAGCCAGCTCATTCACGTAATCATCTGCTACCGAATCCTGGGTGGTTTCCATTAGAAACGCTTCTAACCAGTCGCGTAGAAGAATGAATCGCTCCAAAGGACTTTTGGCGAGTTTTGTAACACTGGATTTGAATTTATCGACAAAGCTATTCTGTTTTAGATGGCGTTCAAAGGCCTCGTACAATTCGGCGGCTTTGCGACTTATGACAAACTGATTACTAACTGTCAATTCTTCAAAAAGATAGTTGGCAGCTTGATTTACATAGTCTTCCGAAAACATCCCTGTCGAATTCACAAACTCAGCTAACATCGGCTCAATCACGGCAACATACTGTTGTTGTTCGGCACTACTTGGGAATAGCTGCGCAATCGTCCCTACTCCACTCAAGCGTGACTGGAGCAACGACTTTTGGACATTATCACCAAAGTATTCCCAGTACAGACGTGCTAATGCACGAGCCTTCGTGTGATACCTAAGCAAGCCGATAGATAATTCCATCTCTGCCAAAGTTTTCACAAGCTTTGCCGCATCGAGATCATGCACCCCTTTCGCGTAGGCTTCTGTATATCGTGGCCCCATAAACTTTTGGAGTTCAGCTACACGTTGCTCATCATCCAACGCTGAAAATGCCTCGAGAGACATTTCCGTATTGTCGTGCAAATCGGCAAACATCTGATATGCAAGGTATTCACCACGGTACACATCGGTATTTTCCGAAATAACTTCCTGCTGCCAGACATCCCGAGTTGCCAGCAACTCTTCGTCATCAATGCGTTCAAAGAAATCTGTACCCGTCAGGTGATAGAACATCTCTCCATCTCGCAGAACGGAAGTCAGGTCCAATGACTGGATATTAACGGAGAAGTTATTTTTACCAAACTTGATGACGTTTTCGCCATCAACAAATAACTCCTGGCGGTCCTTGAGTTGTCTTACAGCATCTTCGCGAACTGTCTTAAGTCGACTCTGAACATCATCCACTTTCACGCTGTCATCAAGGTGTTTGAGTTGATCCACCAAATCGCGGATCTTTTCAATCATTAGATCAGAGGCAAAATAAGCATTGATCTCGTTGACCGATTCCAAACTATCAACACGTGACTTCACGCCTTTGAGAATACGGTCCGCCGCATTCATTAGAGACGATGCTCGTTTGTTTCTTTCTTCCACCAGACTGACTTTGCGAGTTTCAAACGCATTGTATACCTCTTCGCGTTTATCCGTCAGTTGAACAACAAATTCATCAAACTCCGCAAACCGGCCTTCCAATTCCTCCAACTGGATCATCATTTTAGTGAGGAATTCTTCACACTTCTGAGGAGTGTCACAGATATCCAGATAATTAACCACCGCCTGATTAAGTAGTTTCATCTGAGAATTGAATTCAGCGATCCCTTCGACACTCATCAAGTCTTTGACTTTACCTTTGAGTGAGGCACGGGCAGTGTTCACTTTGCCAAAGATGGTCGAAATATTTTCTATAATTCGAGTTCGCTGAGTAGCGTCCTCAATTTCCAGATTACTGACGATATCAATCAGCATTTCCAATTCCGAAGCACTGGCTGAAATTTCATTTTCCAGTCCTTTGGCATCGGTTACTTTCGTCAATTCCGGAATTGTATTTGCTTGTCCGTCCACACGTTTGGCATAGGGAGCCAGAGCATCGTCGCGCAGTAGGAACTCGACGCATCGTTGGCTGAGACGATCATTGCTTTCGGAAACCTGCGATTCCAAATCGTTAATAAGTTCCGAATTGTTGTAACGCAATTCACGCAATGAAATAATCTCACCACGTACGGCCCGCAATTCCGCCAGTGCCTGCACAAATTCATCGATATTTTCAAATCGACTATTTTGCACGACGCGAAGAATCTCGGTGACTCGAGCTTCGACCTGACGGGTTTGATCTAAAGTATTCTGCTTAACACGAACGACTTTCTCGAATTCATCGATTGCTGATTCTGCAGCCTGACGAATTTCGGCCAGTGGTTCAGAAACTTTGAAGCATTCTTCATTCGTGGACCAAAAATAGGCATCCACCACGTCGCCCGCTGCTTTCGCCAGGTCCGTGTATAGCCCCGAATAGCTATCATCCTTTTCGATCAACGAAATAACTTCGTAACACTCGGCCATCCCGCGTACGAGATCTTTATTACCAATTTTATACAAAAAAGAATCGGTATTCGTATCCGGCACGTAGTCCTCTGAGACATACGGAGTTTGCCAGATCTGAAGAGCATGGTGCTTCTGAGGTTCCGCTTGAGCACGAAAACAGATCATTTCGCCCGCCTGGAAAAATGATGTCCCATTACAGATGACTGGGGTGTCCACTTCCTGTTGGATCAGGTTATACCGTAGTAAGACGTATGTTCCAGTATCTTCGCAGTAAAACACATATAAGTAGTCTTCACCATTAGGAGCGTCCAGTCGACGATCGAACTTCAAGTGTTGAAGTTCGGTATCAAACACTTTAAATTCACCCGTGGCGAGTGCATAACCATTGGCAAAGATCACACCATGGTCATCAGGGAGCAACACGCAGGATTCCTCGATCGAATCACAACGCCACACACGTTTAACCTTGTCGTTATAAATAAAATATCGATTAGACTCTTCCTGATAAGGGCGAATCCTTACCAGAATCAAACTACCGTTAACGGCATAGAGAATCTCCGCATCGTCAAGAGTTTGGTCGAGGTTTTCAACTGGCTCAGAATATATCCCTTCGCCAGACTCCGTGTTGTTCTCGATCTTGATGGTTAGGTCACCACCTGTCGTCTCAACGAACAACCGGTCGTCGATGCTTACATGAGGATGACGTCCTTCTTCAAATTGGTCACGAGTTGCCCGACGCCAGGGGAAATCATGCTGTGATGGGAATTCCACTTCATGATCACTACGATTATCAACGTAAGTGAGTTTCTTATCCTCAATCTTCCATTTTAGACTCTTATAGTCGTTAACGCCTTTACCAACGCGAAAAGTCATATATACAAAAGGCCCTATCACGAAGAACTTCGTAAATTCGGCATCTTTGTAATACTTGTAAATTTCCTGAAAATCACGTTCAAAGTTTGAATCCGTCAGAAGATCAGACTCTTCTGTGTGAAATGATCCATCGCGGAAGGTGTAAACCGCGAAGACATCTGCAGGGTGCGTGGTTTGACGTAGACCAAAGTGGATGTTGTAACCAAAAATGAATTGTTCGCCGATAGCAATCATGTCACGAGGGACACAATTGTGCGCGGTTGTCACACGCTCCGTTCCTAAAAGCGTGGTTTCAATTGCTCCAAAGACATCCTTACGCGCTCCGTTGAGGCTGTTAAGCCGATCCCGTAATTCACCGGCGAAGCTTTTGAGTCGGTTACGTATAATTTCATACGTACCGCTTTCCAGCTGAGGTGAATTATCCTCTGGAGTCTGCGTGTTGTCTGGCTGCTGTTCTTCTTGAGCCATAATACGAACTCTCTAATCAATATCCCGTTGAGGAATAGTTATCCGAAGGTAAGTTCAGGGAGTACACCGGGAGTGCCCTTGTTCTCACAGCTCTCTTAAGGCCTTTCGACCCGGAGGACAGGTGCCGGAAAAAGGAGTCGCAGACCAACCTCCAGCAATCCGAGAGCCGGAGGCTGGTCTACAACATTCCGAAGGTGTACTAACGGATGCCTTATGCATCACCCTGAGAAGCATTTACTGCCATGAAAGTGCTGGCTTTGTCACTCGAGATACCGGTGCTTTTAGCCATCCCTAACAGTCCCTGCAACTCATTTCGAATCGTGTCCGTTCGAGCGAGACCGATCATCTTGGCGATTAGAGCTGCGATGGAAAGATCTTTCACATCATCAGTGCTGAGGTCGAATTGGTCGACCATACCAAGGATTCTAGATTTGAAGTACTCAGGATCGCCGTTAAAGAATGTTTCTTTAACATCGCTGACCACTTCACTATTATTCACGAATCGATCGACAACCTTACCGCCTTTAACAGCGTTGACCACCTGGTCGAAGAAGGTTGACTCACCACCGACAATATCAATGCGGGCACTCTTGAGCGCTTCACCCATGATATTCGACTGGGCTTCTGCAATTTGACGTTGAGCGTCAATCGCAGCGATTTCGATTTCTTTATCTTTGTTAAGTTGCAATTTGTATTCTTCGTGTTCTTTCCCTACTGAATCGAAGAGCTTCATCGCATTCGCTTTCTCTTCGATACCCTGAGCTTCTGAACTGTACTTCAACTGCATCACTTCGGCCTCGGCTGTACCCTCTTTGGAGATACCTTGTGCCTTAGCTACCATACCAGTCGCTTCTGCTTCTGCGTGGCGTTGAACAATCACTGCTTCGGCTGTACCTTGTTTCTCGGTCGCCACAGCTTTTGCTTCCTGACCTTTAGCTTCCGCTTCTGCTTTACGCTGGATAACAGCAGCTTCCGCATAACCGTCCTTCTCTTTGGCATCTGCTTTGGCCGTGATGACGTTTGCTTCTGCCAATCCACTAGCGGCTTCATCAGCTGTTTTTGCTTCAGCCAACATTTTGGTCGCCTGTGTTTCTTTCTCAGCTCGTTGACGATGAGCTTCCGCTTCAATCACAATCTGTTCGGCGTGACGTTCAGCAGCTTGCTTTTCTGCGTCCGCAGCTTTCACTTCTTTGACCAAAGATTCTTCCGCCGTCATCTCAGCTTGTGTAACGGTAACTCGTTTCAATCGGTCGGCAGTTGCGAACTGTTCCGTATCCTTGATACGTTCCTGTTCTTCGACCACACCGCGTTCGACAATCACACGTTCACGAATCACTTCCTGAATGTTTCGTTTTTCAACTTCGATCGCTTTGTCTTTTTCAATGTCTGCTATCGCGATAACGCGTTCACGGTCCGTCGCTTCCAAACCACGGTCACGTTCCACACGTTCCGTTTCAACGGCATCCGTTCGTTCCTTATTCTTACGAGCAACAATAACCTGGCGGTCCTTGTTTTCTTCAGCAACCTGAAGTTCCTCTTCCGTCTGAATTCGACGGGTTTCTGCACGTAAGCGTTCTTCTTCTCTCACAACGGCCGCCTGAGCTTGTTCACGAGCTGTGACTTCTTCAATCTCACGACGTTGACGTTCTTCGGCTTCCACCTGCTGACGTTCCAGAGCCAGAATCGCTTCACGAGCTTCGACGTCCTGTTTGGTAATCGCCTTTTCCTTTTCGCGCTCAATATCATTCGACTGAATAGCTTCACGCGAAGTGAGGTCCGTAATCTTCTTAATGCCTTCAGCATCAAGAATATTCAACGGGTTTAATGCTTCCAAAGGAGTTTGTTCAAGGTAATCAATTGCAGTACTGACTAGCTCATATCCCTGCAGATCTTCCGGGTCTCCCAGAAGTTCGGTAATTGCTACTTTGAATTGATCTCGTTCTGTATACAGATCAACAAAATCAAACTTCTTACCGATCGTTTTTAATGCTTCAGAAAACTGAGCGTCAAAAAGCTCAATAAGTGCATCACGGCTTGAGGCTCGTTTAGCACCCAGCTTAGCAGCTACCGATGTCATGTTATCCGCTGAGATTCGCAGATAAAATGCGACTTCAATATCAGCGCGAATATTATCTTTACAGACAAGGCCTTCCGAGCCTTCACGTTTAATTTCAATTCGCTTTACCGACAAATCCATACGTTCTGCCTGGTGAGCCAGAGGAATCACAAACATCCCTGAACCAGAGACCGCGTTGACTCCACCGACACCAGTACGAATCACAGCTTCGTCCGGACCAACTTTGACATAAAACTTATTAAGGGCTACTGCCAGAATCAGCAATAAGAACAGCCCTGCACCAATAGCAATCAGGGTGATGGTCATACCACCACCAGGAATACCATCCTGTGCGAATAGGAACTCGCTAAACATTTTCTGTTTCCTCGTTGTTATTTATTGTTTCCTCGCCCGTCGAACGCGATTCCGCAACCATATACACCTTCTGAATTTCGTCATAACTTACGACGGTTACCCGAGTTCCATTCGGGATTTCTTCTCCAGCCGTCCTGGCTTCTGATATTAAATCACCCTCTTTGCGTTCGATGAATATCTTTCCGCGAGTAGGATGAGTTGTAATTCGAGTTGTAGCCTGTTTGCCAATGAATTCGTGATGATCCAAGGCGTGTTCTTTGAACCAGCTTCGCATCGGCTGAGTAATGAACTTGGTGCCTATAGCCCCTACACCCATTACCCAAATCACACGAACGGCAATGACGCCGGTCGCTGCTTCCTCGGTTAATGGCTGATAATACTCAACCCCCAATGAAGCAAAGAAAAATGCCACGGCAAAAATCGAAGACCACAACATCAGTGGAATAGCCCCGATATTCAGCCATTTGAGTGGTAATAAACCGATTCCCATAAATCCGTCGATTCCACCCACATCCGCATCCGTATCGAAGTCCAGATCGAAGTCAATTGCATCTAATCCCAGACCGGTCAATATGGAAATCACCCAGTAGGCAATCACAAATAGCATCAATCCCGTTGAAACAATCAACGGAGCTGAAAAAAAGTGATTCGTTAGTTCTGTTAATTCACTACTCATGGTTCTTCGTATTAACCCTTTACGGACAAGTACATCCCAAGTATCGCCACTGATATTAAAGCTGCACCATTAGGTTCTCTCTATTAGTTAGAAAAAACAGGAAACACAGCCAAGCTATGACGGTTCTGCCGATTATGCCGGCTACTGCCTTTGGTCAATGAAAGGGTCGTCCGCCAATAATCCACATTAATGACTTCGCTAAAGCCAACTATTTATTGGAAGAAAAACTCTTGAATTACATGAAAATCCAAGGGGTTCCAATATCCCCAATACCCCGGGGGTTATTCCAGATAGCAGCCAACAGGCTACTCTTTACTACTATGGTTTGACCTAATAGCGATTTCGCTTACATTCCAAATAGTCAGGGCTCCAAAGCCTGTATCTATTACATCAAGGTTGATGACTGACTCGAGATACCCCTCGAGCACACCCCCATCCAAGTTACGCTAAAGAATCCCAGAGCTTCTCAAAATGGCCGATAAATGGCCTCGTAATACTGGGATCTTCGGTGGTTAGGAAATTCTCTTCATTATGGTGATCAGCACTACGAGTCCAGTTGTAGCTACCGGTCAATGTTATTGTCTTATCGAAAATGGCATACTTATGATGCATGTGATGTGGTGACTTATCAACTCGCAGAGGAATCCCCAGGCCAGCCATGCGGTCGACATCAGAACCCGGATCCAAGGCCTTATCATTATCGGTAATCACCCGGACGTTGATGCCTCGTACATAAGCATCCCGAATAGCCTGCGTGATTCTGTTATCGGTAATCGTGAAGACACATATATCAACTGTCTGTTCGGCTCGTTCAAACAAATTAGAGATCACGTTGGGGCAATCATCACCAGGGCTGAAGAAGACATGCGATTCATCATCTGCCCCCTGCTCCGTTTTGGAAAATGCCTTCACCACGTCTTCCAGCCAATCGAGGACTCCTTTGGCATCAGGACTCATCAGTTGTTCACGCGCCATATCAAAGGCACGGTGTCGTAAAAAAGCCAGTTGATTAGCAGCAGAGCCGTGCTCACGCACAATTCCATCCAAAATCTTCTTTTCACCTCGGGAGACTTTATGATCGTCCAGAGTTCGTTTCAGTAATTCGTCAATTTGCTCAGGTTTCATCTTGCTGCGTCTTCTTGCAAAGTAAATCTGTAGGGTTCATACCGCATGGCGTGATCGAATGCTAGGCCGGAACAACGGCAGTTTCCGTTCCCCGTCCTTCGGAATCATCGCTATCAATCTGAATTTCCTTAAACTGTTCATCCACTATAGCAGCACCAATCGAATCACCAAAAGTATTTGTAGCGGTACGGAACCGATCCAGAAGCCAGTCAATGGCCAAAACGGATGAAATCAATTCGACAGGTAAGCCCACTGCATTAAGCACAATCATCATTGTCACCAAACCAGCTTCCGGAATACCGGCGGCGCCAATCGCAGCCAATGTCGCCGTCACTGCGACGATGAGTTGATCGGTAAATGTCAACGGATCAACACCATGCGTCACAACAGCAATGTTCGCAATAAAGATCGCAGCGGCGGCTTCATATAATGCCGTTCCATCCATATTGATCGTCGCTCCCAAAGGCAACACAAAGTTGGTCGATTTCTTGGAAATACCAGCTTTGTTAGCACATTCCATCGTCAGTGGCAGCGTCGCGGAACTGGAAGCGGTTGAAAATGCTGTTAACAGCGCTTCTGACATTTGTTTCATGTAGGCATACGGATTTTTCTTGGTGAAGATCCAGTAGATTGCTGAAAGTGTAACAAATGCGTGAAAGCCGAGCCCGACAAGCACTGTGAGAACGAACATCCCGCTCTGGGAAATAACATCCATCAACTCACCCTTGGCATTGGCTTCCCCGAAATTCGAGGCGATCAAACAGAAGATCCCCAAAGGCGCCAGATTCATCAACAACATCACGAAACTCATCATGGCATCATTAATCTGCTCAATCATATCAGTAATCGCTTTAACTCGTTCCCCCATCGTCGTGAGCATACCGGAAAAAATAATCGCGAATACGATCAAGGGAAGTAAATTCATTGTGGCGGCGGCCTCAAACAGATTATCGGCAAATAACATGAGAACTAGATTTCCCAAAATCATCCCGATCCCCGGCTCCTCTTCTTCCAGTCCTGCTGATAATCCCGGAAATATCTTCGCCAGCTCCCTGGAATCAAGACTTGTTTGGTCTTCTAACATGTCCAAGACTTTTCTGACGTCATCGGGCGTGACGACAATTTCATCACCATGAGTGGCTGGCTCAACTTCCTCCGACTGCACAACAGCTGTCTCACCTATCGCCGGATTCTCTTTTGGCGCCCCGGGATTAAATATATTGACGGTGATAAGACCAATCGCCACCGCCAAAACAGTCGTTGCCAGATAATAACCTACCGCCGTGAAACCAGGCTTTCCAAGCTTTCGCACATCGCCAAGACCGAGAATTCCGTTCATAACCGAGGCGACCACAAGTGGTACAACCATCATCATCAACGCTCGCAAAAAGACTTCACCACCGATGCCGATGCCTTCGAAGATGCTTAGAGTAGTGGCTTCTTTTTCCACTCCCATCACGATAGGCAGAACCAGTGCCGTGGCAATCGCCAATACAATCGAGATGATGATGTAAAGCGTTAAATTACCGTGACCTTTTTTACCCTCTTCCGACATAACTTTTCACTCCGGTGGATCTTCTCATGGCTTAACAAATCAATGGTTACCATTAATTAGAGGTGTTTTTATCCACAAAGATAGGCGCTCAATCTCTAATCTAAGCCAATAAAACTTCGTATTTATTCCTCGGTTTCATCAAAGAATCTCAATGCTGCTGGATGGAAATCAATCGGGTGCTGACTCGCCGCCATTCTCGAAAGCAGGTTTAAGCGGGTTGCAATACTACCGTTGTCCCGTTCTTCAAACAGGGCATTAAGCATTCGATCCACTAAGGCCTCTCCGGCAGCTGCATTACTAACCAAAAATGCCATTGTTGCAACCGTGGAAGTTAATTCCGCTTCGACCTGACTGAGACCATCACCTGAAATCCGATCTCGGTGATACCCAATTTGAGTTAATTCATTAATTTGAGAACTCGTAAGACCGATCAATTTGAAACGGGGGTCATTAAGCAAATGCCGAAGCACCTGATTCTCTGTACGTGTTGTAACAATACCAGCTTCAATACTCGAATCGGTCAGCATATCCTGAAACGGTTTGGAGGTTTGTTGCATGCTGTTGTAATCGATATTCAGTGTCGACAAGACTCGCTCCGACGTAATTCTCATCCCCGAGTTGGTAGGTCCCAAAGAAACAACCCGTTGTTCGAGATCGTTTAATGTTTCGATTCCCAGACCCTTTCGAACCACTACATGGACTTTATCAGCATAGAGTGGGGTGAGTTTAGCGATGGAATTGTCATTGGCAAGCACTTCGAGCTGCGCAATGGCGATATGGATCGCACCGGAATTCAGTAAGTTAACATTCTCTAAGGAACCGGTGGTCGTCAGGATATCGGTGGGCTGATCGTAATGGGTAGCTAATTCCTTTTGTAATTCCAGTCCAACCTGATGATAAAACTGATCGTTCATCCCTGTACCGATACGAATCGAATCCGGGACATAGCTCTCTCGAACGTTTTGCCACAAGACGAACCAACCTACGAGCAAGACGGGAATGATCCACAGTAAATGATTAACTACGCGATGAGCAGGCGTCACGTTGGGAAAGTGATTGCCTGATAGACGAGCAAAGAACGGAACATTACAAACCCAGCGAATCGCCTTTCTTGATTTCCCCACAGCAACGGCCTTGACAGGTCGTCCATCAAGCACGCGTTGGAAGTCTGCGGCTAGTTCTTTGGCAGATTCGTAACGTGATTGGGGGTTCTTTTCGAGGCACTTCAGACAAATCGCCTCCAAATACTTATTCACATTGGCATTCATGTGCGACGGAGGTATTACTTCACGATGCAATACTTCGACAACAGTACTAGCCATTGAACCCGACTTAAATGGTGGAACTCCTGTCAATAACTCGTAAAGAATGGCACCGATCGAGTAAACATCCGAAGCCGGCCCCATACGAGATTCATCGGCTCTGGCTTGTTCCGGCGCCATATAGCTTGGCGTTCCAACGGTATCACCACTTTGCGTCAGATCCAGCTCATTTTCGACCTGTTTCGCTAAACCAAAGTCCGTAACAAACGCCTGACCATCCGACGCGCGCACCAATACATTTGCCGGCTTTAAGTCACGATGGAGGATGTCGTGTTTATGTGCTGCTTCAATACCATTCGCAACATCCTTCAAAATCTCTGCGATCCGCCGACTACTAAGTTTATTTTCTCGGTTTAGTGCTGCCAGATCGGCACCTTCGATCAATTGCATCGAGAAATAATGTCGACCATTTACATCACCGATGTCAAATACGGTCACAATATTCGGGTGTTGCGTTGATCCGGCAGTTTGTGCTTCTTTATAAAAGCGAGCTAAGTCCTTATCAAAACGGAAACGATCGGAACGAATCATTTTGACCGCTACTTCGCGATTAATACCTGCCTGATGTGCGCGATAGACAATTCCCATCCCTCCCTGACCAATCACTTCCAACAATTGGTAGTCGCCGAAGGCAAATCCTTCCGGCATACTTGAGTCCCTTCCAACCGGAGGTATCGACTCACCCGGCAAATAGAAATCAACGCTATCGCCCTGGTTGGTTGGTGTATCCTCGCCATGATCAGGACGACCTTCAAGTTCATGGTTTCCCTCATGCACGTGGGAAGGAGGCTGAGAGCCAGCTTGATCTGGCGGTGGTCCACTTGAATCTAAGACCGGTGCATGACCGGAAACTGGTCCTGCCATTTCCTGAATCATATCGGCCATCTCGAGTAGTATTTGAAGATCCTCAGCGACGTCTTCATTCTCTTTCAGGAATCGCTCACGACTAGCCGCCGTTCCTTCATCTTCCTGCTTTAAAAAACCGGCTAGTAACCGACTGATACGGATTTCCCGTTCAGAAGGCTCGTCCTCAAATTCTGGATTATCCACAAGATGTTCAGACATAGTCATTCTGTATCGTCACGGCAATGAAGTGACATGACTAAGGTGATTAAAAACTACTCTCTGTCCCACTCAAATCGCGCAAACTGCGAAGGCCTCGCTTTAAAAGGCCTGCGACTGCCATCTCCGATCTTCCAATACTCTCTGCAATTTGCTGAAGGGTTCTGCCCTCTAAGTAACGCAAACGTATGGCTTCTCGTTGAACTTCCGGCAGTTTTCCCAGCATGATTGCCAATCGAACAGCACGTTCTCCTTTCATCACTCGATGACTCGGAGAAGACTCCTTCGATACAGGACCGGCATTATAGACTCGGTGAGTACCTGATGATTTATCGACAACCGCTTCTTTGCGTACAGAGCGTTTCTGTGCCTGTATGTGTCGCCGAATCACCTGGTTGACATTATTTTCGAGAATACGTCGAACCCAACCAATCCATTCCGCCTCATGCTCGCCACGAAAACCGTCGATATCGCGATGAATATCCAAACAAGTCTGTTGAATCACATCCGAGGGATCGACGCGCTGCCGCACGCCTGAGTCCAAATATCTAAGAGCAAGAATCCGCAGATATGGGCGGTATCTATTGAGCAGATTACCTAAGGCATCCTGATCACCGCCCTTAGCACGCACTAATAGGGTACTATTGGTATCGTCGTTCATTCTCACTCTATATCTTCTATGGGTGCCGTAATCTGAGAGAGTGGGCGCTAAATCCCGGAGAATTTAAGATAACTGCTAGCTCATTGTGACGCAAAGCAGATCTCAGGGCTTAAACGACAAACTGGCGGGAAAAGTCCGGCCTTTCCCGCCAGTGAATCAGAGACTTTTTCTCAAGACTTAAAACTGTCCGAAGAAGTCATCCAGTGAATCTTGACTATCACCAGAAACCTCATCAGCAATATCTGATATTAATTCTTCGAGAATTTCACCGCGAACCTGAGACAACCCCGTTGTCTGCAGATTATCCGAAGCAAAGCCGTTATTACCATGCGCTTCGAGTGTTTCCAGCGTTTGCAGAGTAACCTCAGAAATATCCATCCCCGCCGGTTCAACAAATTCGCCTTCACCTTCTCCATTAGCATTAGCATTGAGATAGTTAATTATCTGAAGAGCATCGGCCGGCTCGATCGATCCATTTTCATTGACATCGAGAAATGGTGGTGGTGTAAAGCCTGCGGCAGGTTCAGGTAACGTGTAGGAACCTGATGTATTCAATTCCGAGATAACCAATAGAGCATCTAAAGGCGAGACAAATCCATCATTGTTAACATCCATACCGTTAACGCGATTATGCCATGGGAATGGGTCCGGAATGACATCAATGGACACGGTCGCAACATTGGAGATACCTCCGTCATCATCGGCAACCGTGTACTGAAGTGAATCAGGGCCGATGTACTCCGTGGGATCTACATCTGGCGTATAAACAATCGTTCCATCGATATCGATAGTGAAACTACCATGCTCCGGAGCAGTTACTACTGTAATCGTATTTGGATCCAGCGTTCCATCAGGATCAGAGTCATTTGCCAAAACATCGATAAGTGTAGGCGTGTTGTAAACATCCTGATAAGCGTCCGTGGAATCATCCTCAGCGAAGGGAAGATCATTGATTTCAACGGTGACAGTAACTATCTCTGATAGCGCGTCAGAATCGTCAGTAAGTTGATACGTGAATGTTGTCTGGCCACTGAAATCAGTCGCTGGCTGGAATGTCACGGTGTTGTTACTGTTAACTACAACCTGTCCAT
>Ga0115011_10000243_pt1 | contig 49622 bp, 37 predicted proteins | sample TroAtlMetagenome_2_FD_88705 | JGI IMG/M metagenome (GOLD analysis project Ga0115011, IMG submission 88705) | Marine eukaryotic phytoplankton communities from Atlantic Ocean - Tropical Atlantic ANT8 Metagenome | ecosystem: Environmental > Aquatic > Marine > Oceanic | place: Tropical Atlantic... | reverse complement strand
TTTGCCGGCTTCATCCCGGACTTGAGTCAGTGGTCACAGCCTACCGGCGAGTTGGCAGCTTTGATTACGGGCCTTGGTGGCGATGCGGCGGATTTTTGGAATGACAAGATTATTTCTCAACAGCGTGACGTGATTATCGGGGCAGCTGCCACGGCCGTCGGGATCAACATGACATTTCTATTGCCTTACTCGATGCTTGCCCGGGGGTGGGATAAACCGTTTCGCGGGATGGCGAAATTCGACCTGTCAACAGGTATGGTGATTCCTTATTTGCTCGTGACGACATGTGTTGTGATTGCGTCGGCGACGATGTTCCATGCCGGCGGTCAGGATTTTGAGAAAACTCCGCTTGCAAGTTCTGACGTTACAGTAATGAGTGAGAGTGAGTACTTTAAGGCTGTTTTACCGACATTAACTGCTCGCCTGGATAAGGCTACAGACGGGCTGAGTGAAGAAGAATTACATGCGAAGATTGCTGCGATGCCGATGGCTGAAAAACAATTGGCCTCGTCATTAGTGAAACGTAATGCGTTCCAACTCTCCAGTGCTCTGGCTCCAATCTTCGGTGAAGGAGACGCAGGGAAAGATAAAGCGAGTTTAATCTTTGGTATTGGTGTACTTGGGATGGGCTTTTCGACCATCATTATTCTGATGCTGATCAATGGTTATGCATTCTGTGAAATGTTCAATGTCGAGCAGGGTAGTAGTATGCACATGATTGGTTGTTTGGTCTCGGGTGTTTGTGGTGCTATCTGGCCGTTGGTTTGGGACGGCCCAGCGAAGTTGTGGCTGGCGATTGCGGTATCCAGTTTTGGGTTCATCTTGTTGCCGATCGCCTATACAACCTTCTTTATGATGATGAATAACAAGAAGATTATGGGTGACGAACGACCTGAAGGTGGTCGTCGTATATTGTGGAATATCCTGATGGGAGTATCCTGCATTGTTGTGGTTGTCGCTGTGATTGCTACGATCTATCAAAAAGTCGGTGATGAGAAAACGGGTACGTTCGTACTGGGAATGGTCGTCGTTTATGTAATTGCAGTGATCTTAGGTTTTGTAATGAAGAAGCCAGCCCCAATTGAGGCTGCTACAGAAGCTGTGAACGAATAATTCTTCGTTGGCCGTAAAGTATTAGTTTATAAGGAACAAGGAGGGAGCCTTGGAAAAGCTATCAATCAGTGATGCCAGAAGTCCTGAGGTGATCGGTACTCGTGCCGTGATTCAGGGATGGGTGCGAACACGTCGTGACAGCAAAGGGGGGTTTAGCTTCCTTGAAGTGAACGACGGTACGAGTCTGGCTAATCTGCAAATCATTGCAGATGACACGTTGGAAAACTACGAACAGGAAATTAAACGTTTATCTGCTGGTTGTAGTGTCAGTATCGAGGGCGAAGTCAAAGAGTCCGGTGGCAAGCAGGCAACCGAGCTTTTAGCCACCAAAGTAATCGTGCATGGTTGGGCTAATCCTGAAGAGTACCCGCTGCAAAAGAAACGACATTCGTTTGAAAAGCTCCGGGAGTGGGCTCATCTACGCCCCCGGACGAATGCATTCGGGGCTGTGGCCAGGGTGCGTAACTGTATTTGTCAGTCGATTCATGATTTTTATCAGGAACGAGGGTTTCTCTACGTTCACACGCCGGTGATTACTGCCAGTGACTGTGAAGGTGCGGGTGAGATGTTCCGCGTGTCGACGATTGATCCTGAGAATCCCCCGCGGGGCGATAGCGGGCGGGTTGATTATGCTCAGGATTTCTTCAGTCGTCCAAGCTATCTGACCGTTAGCGGACAATTGGAAGCGGAGATTTATGCCACGGCGTTGGGGAAAGTGTATACCTTTGGACCTACTTTTCGTGCGGAGAATTCAAATACGTCACGTCATCTGGCGGAATTCTGGATGATTGAGCCGGAAGTTGCATTCAATGATTTAAATGACAATATGGATTTAGCAGAAGCATTTCTGAAGCGGATTTTCGGCGACGCGTTGACAAAATGCCCGGAAGATATGGATTTCTTTAATCAGCGGATTGATGACACGGTGATCTCGACATTGCAAAAAATTGTCGAGTCCGATTTTATTCGTATCCCCTATACCGAAGCGATTGATATTTTACTGGCTAGTGGGCATGAATTTCAGTTTCCGGTGGAGTGGGGGTGTGATCTGCAAAGTGAGCATGAACGATACCTGACCGAACAACACTTCGATGGTCCCGTGATCCTGTATGACTATCCAAGGTCGATCAAGCCCTTCTACATGTATGTCAATGATGATGACAAGACAGTACGGGCGATGGACGTTCTGGTTCCCAAGGTCGGCGAGATTATTGGTGGTAGCCAGCGTGAAGATCGACAGGAAGTGTTAGAGAGTCGTATGCGAGAGCAGGAGCTCGAACCAGAGGACTATTGGTGGTATGTCGACCTACGGCGTTATGGTACCGTCCCTCATGCAGGATTTGGGTTGGGGCTGGAACGTGCCGTTCAATTCGTCACAGGCATGCAGAATATTCGTGATGTCATTCCGTTTCCCAGAACTCCGGGGAATGCAGAATTTTAAAGTGTGCTCGAATACTACCCGTTTGAATCTGAAATCGCTATAATCGGCGTTCAGTATGTGAACACTACGGAGTCCCGAACCGTAGAGGACACAAAAAAAGTGGGTCCTTGTTCGCCGAAACAAGAACCCACCGATTTTGGGCTGGTGAAGTGCGGGCATCCTGCCATGCACTATAGACCCACAGCCACAGAACCAATATCGGGAAAACAAATGTTCAGGCTTTAGCATGTCCATTGTTCTGAACGGATTAGGAACTGTTTTCACGTTTGTTTTATTCACAAAGCTAAAAAAGTAATGACACAGATTGCAAAACTTGCCCTCGAAGATGGAACGGTATTTACTGGCGAAGCATTTGGAGCTTCTGGTGAGATTGATGGTGAGGTCGTATTTAATACTTCCATGACCGGCTATCAGGAAATTCTGACAGACCCAAGTTATCGGGGGCAGATCGTTACCATGACGTATCCCGAAATCGGAAACTATGGTGTCAATCAGGATGATGTGGAAAGTGGCAAGCCACATCTGGCCGGATTCATCGTACGTGAAAATAGCCGGATCCCGAGTAACTTCCGGAGTGAATCCTCTCTGGAAGATTATCTCAAAGAAAACAATATCATCGCTTTGGAAGGAATTGATACCCGAGCTTTGGTTCGCCGTATTCGTACGCAGGGAGCACTGAAAGGTGTTTTGTCGACGGAAGATCTGGACGATCTGAGTTTGGTGGAAAAAGCTCGTCAATCTGAAGGCCTTGTGGGGCGAGACTTAGTACAGGAAGTGATTCCGGAAGACAGTTGTCAATGGGAAGAGGCTTTAAGCGAATGGGCTAAGCTTCCCGGGGAAGCACCTGGTGGTGGTGAAGTGTCATACCATATTGTGGCACTCGACTTTGGGATGAAATGGAATATCGCCCGACACCTTAAAGAGCTTGGTTGTCAGGTGACCATTCTTCCGGGTACTGTCACTTCGGAAGAAGTCATGGCACTGAATCCGGATGGTGTTTTCCTCTCCAACGGACCGGGGGATCCAGAGCCATTGGAATATGCGATTAAGACTATTTCTGAATTAGTTCCGCAGGTACCTATTTTTGGAATCTGCCTGGGCCATCAATTGCTGTCGCTGGCTTGCGGAGCAAAGACATTCAAATTGAAGTTCGGGCATCGGGGCGCAAATCAGCCAGTTGAGAATCTGGACGTTGGGACGGTTGAAATCACGGCGCAGAATCATGGCTTCGCTGTGGAAGAAGATTCGCTTCCGGATCATTTGGAAATTACTCATCGCAATCTTAACGACAATACAATCGCTGGCATTCGCCACAAAGAACACAGTGCATTTGGAGTTCAGTATCATCCTGAGTCTTCTTCTGGTCCCCATGATAGTCGCTATCTGTTCCAGCAGTTTTATGATATTATCGCTGCCTCGAAAGCCTCGTAAGGGCCTTTTGCGAATCTAAGAAGTAATATTTGCTATGAGCAAGAAGTCTAACCGGAAGAGTGGCAAGCAGAAGCTACGACGGGGAAGTTCTCGTGATGTTCATCAGCAGCGAGTGCGGCCGGTCTCCCACTCTTCCAAAGAGTCAGATGTTCAGGAGCAAGATCCTGCATTAATGCTCGGGCAGGAAACACGTGCTGCGGAGGCGGTTACTACGCTTTGGGTTCTCAGTACTCTGGCAACAGGGGCTTCACTTATAGGCACATTGTTCTTTGCAATTCTAAATGCCTTTTTGGAAAAACAGGAAGAGCCTTCAATGGCTTTGGAATTGCTTCCACAGTGGTTCATTATGGTAGGAGCAATCACTGGTTTTGTTGGTCTTATGGGTAACTTTTTGACGACTCGATTGCGAAACTTCCAGGCTCCGTTTGTTGTGAAACTGATGTCCGGAATGATTTGCGGGCTTGGGCTGGCAATTGGACTGTTTATCAAATAGTACTGCCTTACCGCTATAACCGTTGCCAGCCGTCCTTGCTTATCGGGTAGTATTCCGCAGTATGCAATGTTCTAGCGTTTTCAAAACGCAATTGTCGGGTTATTGTTGAATAGGAAGCGTGCCACAAGTGCGTACCTTTCGTATTACAGCATCTTGTTTATTCTCTTTTTTGTTCCTAAACCAATGGCTTACGAGACAAACACACCACCAGAAGACGATTCACGACTGCAACCTATGCAGGACCTGAATGCGGCGGACGACGTTTTGTCTGAAGATTCAATGCCATTGGCTGATGATGTTCCGGATCATTCCGATAACCAGCTAGATTCCATTGAATTTAAAGTGGATACAGCTCAACGCGTCAAACGGCTTCCGCCCTACATGTTTGGCCGTATTAACAACCTGCTTTATCAAAAGCGTCGGGCTGGGGAAGACGTGATCGATATGGGGATGGGTAATCCATCCGATCCGCCACAACAGTTGGTGGTTGATAAACTGGCTGAAGCAGCGGCCAATCCCCGGGTTCATGGATACAGTAAGTCTAATGGGATTCAAAACCTGCGGAAGGAAGTTGCTGCAAAGTACTTACGTAAATATGGCGTAACTCTGGATCCGGATGAAGAGGTGATTACCTGCCTTGGAAGTAAAGAAGGCTTTAGTCATATGTGTTTGGCATTGATGGGCCCTGGAGACACGGCCATTGTCCCAGCACCCTATTTTCCGGTGCATACCTACGCTGTCGCACTTGCTGGTGGCAATGTCATTTCTTTAGAAGTCAATGATAGCGAAACTTTTTTGCAAAACGTGGCCTATACTTGTCAGCATCTGTATCCCAAACCCAAATTGCTGATTATTAATTATCCGCACAACCCCTCGACGGTGACCGTCGAGCAAGGTTTTTATGACGAAGTGGTAAAGCTTGCCAGACGCCATGGCTTTATGGTGATCAGTGACTTTGCTTATGCCGATGTTGCCTTTGATGGCTATCAGCCACCAAGCTTCCTTGCTTCACCGGGAGCGTCGGATGTGGGCGTTGAATTCACGACGATGAGTAAAGGCTATAACATGGCCGGCTGGCGAGTTGGATTTTGTTCCGGAAATCGTGCCATGATTAAAGCGTTGGCAACGATCAAAGGTTACTACGACTATGGGATGTTTCAAGCCGTTCAAGTTGCCGCGATTATGGCATTGCGAGAGACCAAAGAAGCAGTTTTGCAACAGTCTAGGATTTATCAAAGTCGCCGTGATGTTCTCTGCGAAGGTTTGAGTCGTCTGGGATGGGAATTTGAGGTGCCTAAAGCTGGTATGTTCGTCTGGGCTCGCTTTCCTCAGCAGTGGCAGGACCAAATGTCGACAATGGATTTTGCCATGAAGTTACTGGAAGAAGGAAATGTGGCGGTCAGTCCCGGAACAGGATTTGGAACGACGGGTGAAGGTTATTTGCGAATGGCTTTAGTTGAGAACGAAAATCGATTGCGTCAGGGAATCCGTCAAATCAAAGCTTGTCTAAAGTAGAACGCCTACTTGGTTTATGGCAATGGCTGCGTGGCTCGCAGATAGGCGAATAGGTCCCGGATTTCCTGGTCCTTGAGTGTTTTCAGGATTCCCTCCGGCATAATAGATCGCGATATTGCCTGCATCTCATCAATATCATCTCGGTTGATAACCGTTCGCTGACCGTCGTTACTGCGTAGAACAACAACTCGACTATCTTGATCGTCGATGAAACCGGTGAGGGTGCGACCGTCGAGAGTGAATACAGCATAATTCTCGAATCCTTCACGGATAGCGATACTGGGGTTTACCACATTTAAGAGCATGTATTGCAAGTCATCGCGTTTGTATGAGGTCAGGTTAGGGCCGATGTTGCCACCGTCCGTGAACAATTGATGGCATTTCCCACAGTGTTTCAAGTAGAGCTGTTTCCCGTCATAGGGATTCCCGGAGGCTTCACCGATGACCGAGACGAGTTGATCAATCCGCCCTTGCAGTTCTACAGCTGAAGCTGCTGATACTTTCCCAAAGTACTTCTCTGCTTTCGCTTGCAATTCTTTATTGTCATAGAGCACCATCTTTAAAATGGCTTCCTGTTCAATGACTTCTGCTTTGATTAATCCGGTTTCAATCCCGTCTAGCAAGATCCTTAGCCAGGATTCCCGACTAACCAGTAGTGTTTGCGCGACGGATTGAGTGGATTCATTGAAACGAGCGTACGAATCGAGAATCGTTATCGCAATTTGTTCGTCTTCAAAAGACTGCAGGGCCTGGAGTGAAGCTTGAACCACAATCTCTGACGGGTCATTCTTTATTAGGTTTAACATGACCGGTACAGCATCTTGATTCTTGATTTGTCCCAGGACATTAATCAGACCGGCCCGCACGGCAACTTCACCTTTCGTATTTGCAATGTCAGCAAGTGCTTTAGTGGTTGCCTCCGGCTGTCCTAAACGAACACGTAGAATGGGGGATCCTCCCCCAGCTTCTCGAATGCCATTGAGTAATGGTTCGGGAAGTGAAGCCAGTGAACGGCCTTCAAAAGACTCTTCAAAGCCTTTTAGTAGTAAGCTTTTGGAGTCATCGTCCGGAGCGGACTTGAAGAGCCAGGAAAGCATGTCTAATTCATCGCGTTTGCCCGACATGGCGTAGCGTTTTGCCAGTCGTTCGATGATGAAGTCCTGAGTGATTTCCTGATTCCAGACACTGGCATCTCCTAGGATGAACTTCAGAGCTTCGTATTGATTGGCATTGGCTTCGATGGCCCACCAGATCATGAGCGGCACATGCTTGTCACCAGCGTCTTCACCGTGATAAAGGAGGGCCTGGATCATTTGTGCAAAGAGTTCTGGGGCGACTCTTCGGGCCGTCGCTGCCATCTGGCTACGAACATGGACGGAGGGTTCGGCGGCAATGGAACGAACGAGAACGGTTTTGTAAGCGTCATTCAGGTCAATGTGATCGGCAGCCAGCCGGATAGACCAACTTCGCACACTATCGTGAGGGCTCATAAGGGCTGTGGAGGCCAGTTCAAGGTTGAAGTGGCCGGTTACTTGATGTGCCCAGAGTGCATTGAGAGCAACAAGCTCGTTTTCTGAATTCAGTAGTTCATGGAGGTGTTGTGTCTCCGTGTTCGAGAGTGTCCTGTTTTTCAGTAGTCGAATCGCAATCTGTCGATGGATGCGAATATTAGATTTGAACAGGTCGAATAATTCTTGGTTGCTCCAGCCGTTGACGTTGAACGCCGAGGGCTTCCACCCTTGCTTCGAACGGATTCGATAGATCCTTCCATTTGTGTTATCGACTCGTCCCTGATAATGAGAAGCGTGGTCGATTCGTTGTTCATAGAGGTCGGCTACATAAATAGCACCATCAGGGCCAACTTGGATGTCGACTGGTCGGAACCAGGTATCTGTTGTCTTCAGTGGAAATCCCAAGTCTTCTGTTTTGAAAGTGGAGCCTTCACCGGCAACATCACTGTAGACAACGCGTCCTTGCAGTGGTTCAACGCCAAAAAGCTTGTTTTGATACTTTTCAGGTAAGGTGGTGTCCTCATAAATGACAAAGGTGTGTGTGAATCGAGGCACCTGACTGTGTGTCATGGCGGGAAAGTATCCAAAGGCGTATGGATTGGATAGCTGTCCGTGTTTGGAAAATCCTTTAAGGTAATAGCCACCCTGGATGTAATGGAATCCGCGTGTGTTTCCTCCGTTGTAACCTGAGTACACTCGGCCGTAAGAATCGAATTCAACTCCGAATGTATTACCGCCTCCTTCCGCGAAGACTTCATATTTCTTCTGTTGAGGATGGTAACGCCAAATGCATTGCCCCATCGAACGAATAGGCTTTTCTTTCGTTCCGTAATGTTTGATGTTGCCCGAGACCGTCGAGCCCTGAGCAGCGTATAGCCAGCCATCTGGCCCCCAGCGGAGGTTATTGGCACAGGAATGGGAGTCTTCGATTCCAAAACCCTCAAGAATGACTTCCGGGTCACCGTCTGCCTTGTCATCCTGATCCTTATCTTCATAAAACAGCAAGTAGGGGGGATTTAGGACATAGACGCCGCCATCTCCCATGGCAAAGGAGGTCGCAATACTTAGGCCGTCGACGAATACTAAGTGTTTATCGAATTTTCCATCCCCATTCGTGTCTTCGTGGACGGAGATCTGGTCCTGACCTTTATCACCGTGTGGTGGAGGTAGCGGTGTTTTGTCGTATACGGTACGTAAGTATTTGTCACGACTAACTGCTTTTAGACCTGCAGGGTTCGGGTATTGCTTGTATTCCATCACCCAAAGTCGACCACGGTGGTCAAATTTGAAGGAGAGTGGTTGTGCAATGTCGGGATCTGTTAACACAGCATCCACCGCGAGTCCTTCGCCAAGGTCGAATTGCTTTAGAGCCTCCGCAGGATTCTGGGGTCCACGGTCGTCAGCCAGTTGCTTGAAGGATTCAAGCACGGCTTCGGCATCAGCCAGTTCAGAATAACGAAAGCCATCTCGTCCCTCATCTTTCCAGAGTGCGTATTCAGGATTGTCGCCGATGATGTGTTGCCATTTCCCTTTAGTGGTGATCGCTTGTTTGCGATCGGTGAGGATTGGAGCGCCAACATTGAATCCACCGCGGGGGTATTTGCGGTAAACACGCATGGCTAACACATTGTCCTGTCCGGCGACAAAATGGTTGGGTGCCACCGTATACTTTTCGTCCTCTCCTAGTCCACTACGGAATTTAGGAGGCATTGCGCCGAGTGAAGCCACTTTAACACCGTTGAGGTAGACTTCTCGGGCGTCATCGACCGGTTCGACATAAAGACTAAGCTCTTTTCCGTTCCAATCGACGGGCAATTTGACAATGCACCGATACCAACGGAAGCCATTCTCACTGGCACTATTACGGGGCCTTGTCCAATCGGAAGGAACGTCAACAGTTGTCCATTGAGTGGCAGCAGGCTGCGCATGCGCTTCTGAGCAGAGCAAAGTGGGTAAGGAGGCGAGCGTTAGCAGTAGAATTCTAATCATCAATGAACTCGGAGGGGATTTAATGACAAAGGGAGGTCATAAACGGTAAGCATTGTTGCTGGCGAATATTCCTAATAATCTAATCGTAACGATTACCGAAACCGGTTACACGCTATCTTGAAGCAAAAAGATATCGAAATCTTAGGAATTGGTTTCGTCAGGCGCGTCTGGGAAACCTATTGTTTTTGTGAGAGAGTAACTAATTGTTAGTTCGCCTTGTGAGAGAGGCGAGAGAAGTAGAATTATGAACCGTAGCATTTCCCGGTTCGCTTTGTGCCTGCTGGCTTTCCTTTTGGGAGCGATCGTGGCATTGGGAAGCGAACCATTGAGTACTGAAGTCAAACAGATCGACTTCTACGCACTAAATCCAGATACTCGGTTAAAATTGTTTGCCGAAAATCGAGTCATTGAATTGGTAATTATCAATCCCGTAGCCGGGGAAGCAATCGCCCGTATCAGTGAAGACGGCGAAATATTTGGTTTGCCCAAAAAGGTGATTTTAATGGGAGCGACCCGAGGCCAGCAGCAGGGAGCATTATCGCTGGTCGAAATGGGAGTGATTCGAACGGGACAGAAACTGGAACTGGGCCTGAAGAATCTAAGGGTGGAAAACCGCCTCCACACAAAAACACTCAGTCGCATTGAATTAAGTTTTGGCGACAGGTAGTGTACATTTGTACACATACTCGTAGCACACGAAAAAACGTGACTTATCTAGTCAGGATGACTTGGTAAGTCACGTTTTTTGTTTGAGTCGGGGCGGTGGGATTCGAACTCACGACCTTCTGGTCCCAAACCAGACGCGCTAACCAGGCTGCGCTACGCCCCGCTGAGGTGACGTTTAATTTAACTAGCGACCCTTCGTTCGACAACCCCTGTAACTTGATGTTTTTAGGCTGCTCGACTTTTTTGCGCCGAGCCGTCGGTTAGCAGGTCCATCAACCGGCAAAACTCTTCGGAGCTCGTGAAATTGATCACGATTTTGCCAGCACCTTTGTCCTTTTCGGAAATCTTGACCCGGGTGCCTAAAGCAATTTTCAGTTGCTTCTCGAGCAGTTCGATTTGAGCCGACTTTGTCTTGGCCGGTTTGCTCGGTGAGCCTTTGCCGGTTTGGTCGTTCATGAGTTTGCGATGTACATGCTGTTCGATGTTGCGTACGCTAAGGGACTCACGGACAATACGTCCGCAAAGATCGATCTGCTCCATGGCACCCAGTGGTAGCATGGCTCGCGCATGACCTGCGGTAATCAGCTCTTGGTGGATAGCCTCTTGTACCTGATCAGGTAACTCAAGTAAACGAATGAGATTTGAGATGGTGGAGCGATCTACATTAAGTCGTTTTGCTAGTTCGGCCTGAGTGCATTTGTGTTGTTTGAGATATTGCTTAAAGGAGGCCGCCTTTTCTAGCGGCCCGAGGTCTTTTCGTTGCAGGTTTTCAATGATGGCCAGTTCAGCTGCTTCACGATCCGAAGCTTTTCGGATTCTAGCCGGGATGGTTTGCCAGCCCAGTAGTTGGGCGGCTTTGAAGCGTCGTTCACCCGAGATCAACTGATATCGGTTCCCTGTTTGCCTCACCACGATTGCCTGAAGAAGGTCTTGTTGTTTTAGACTGGCAGCCAGTGCTTCTAGTTGGGTCGAGTCGAATTGAGTCCGTGGTTGGTAGGGGTTCTCATCGATATTGACGAGCGGTAACATACTGTAGCCGTCCGGAGCCTTTACGGCCTTTTCCGACGCTGCCTTTTCAGACGTTACCGGTCCCGGAGAAGAGGCGTTGGTTTTCTGTGGAGGTTGCCCCAGCAGATCTGCTAGGCCTTTTCCAAGGCGACGATTTTTATTCACGTTCTAATACCTCCATACACAGTTCAGTGTAGGCTCGAGCTCCCCGACTTCGTGGAGCATATTCCAGGATGGGTTTGTTATAACTGGGTGATTCGGCAAGTAAGGAATCTCTGGGGATGACTGTGTCAAATACGATTTCGCCAAAAAACTCCCGAACCTCATGGTCGATCTCACCGGTTAGTTCGAGTTGCGGATCGTACATGGTTAATACAATGCCACCGAATTCAAGTTGGCTTCCTTCTTGCTGCATGACATCACGTATCACATGGATCATCTGCGTGAGACCTTCCATAGCAAAGTATTCACATTGAATCGGCATGAAGACTTCAGTGGACGCTGATAATGCAGATTGTGTGAGTGGGCCAACACTCGGTGGGCAGTCAATGATCACGAAATCATACTGCGTAGTATCAGTACGGATGTGTGATTGCAATTGATTGCTTTCTACATACTCACCGTTGGCAAGAACAGAGACGTCTTGAAAACTACGACTGCCGGGAAGCACATCGAGATTTTCATAATGTGTTTTTTCGATGGAATCCGCCAGTGTTTCATGATTTACCAACGGATGGCGATCTGTGGGGTGATGGCCTAGTCCTGTCGTGGCATTACATTGTGGGTCCAGATCGATCAAAAGTGTGGCGCACCCTGCCTGCCCAAGACCGGCGGCCAGGTTAATGGAGGTGGTGGTTTTACCGACACCTCCTTTTTGATTTGCGACGCACAAGACGCGTGTCACTACGGCGACCCCTCTTCATTAGTAGGCGTGATGTTAACTGAATAGATGTGACGATTTTAATCCGTTACGGTGTTTCAAGAGAATAGCAGATTGTTTCACGTGGAACTTTTCCGAAAAGAAGCCAGTAACTTAGGGAAGTGTAATGATTTGTTAGGATTATTTTGTCAACAGATCGTTCGGTCTTATTTGGGGTTGTTTCCACGTTGTTCAATTCCGATAGGGGATACAAGCTAGCTCCTTAGAGGAGTTGTTTCACGTGAAACTGTTGCTCGGAAGGATTAAAGACTCCTGCGTAATTCACTCTTTTACATCATTCCGACCACTTCCCCTTAGGGAAGGCACCTCTACAATAAAGAGCATATGACCAACATGGATTCTGGTGTCTAGGCCAGAACTAAATTTGTGACAAGGATGCAACTGAGGAGTTCAAAATCGTGTCTCAGCTAGAACAAATACCCTATAAAGTTAAAGACCTTTCATTGGCAGCTTGGGGACGCCGCGAAATCATTTTGGCGGAGAATGAAATGCCAGGCTTGATGGCATTACGTAGCAAGTATGGCGAATCCAAACCTTTGGCTGGTGCTCGGATTGCGGGCTGTCTGCATATGACCATTCAAACCGCTGTTTTGATTGAAACCTTGGTGGAACTGGGAGCAGATGTTACCTGGTCAAGTTGTAACATCTTTTCTACTCAGGATCATGCCGCCGCCGCTATCGCAGAAGCTGGAATTCCTGTTTATGCCTGGAAGGGAATGACCGAAGAAGAATTCGATTGGTGTATCGAAAGGACTTTAGTCTTCCCGGATGGCCAGCCGTTAAACCTGATTTTGGATGACGGGGGTGATCTGACAGCCATGGTGCATGATCGTTTCCCGGAATACCTAGCAGAGATCAGAGGGATTTCTGAAGAGACCACCACGGGCGTACATCGCTTGTATCAGATGTTTAATAATGGGCAACTGCAGGTCCCTTCCATTAATGTGAATGACTCGGTGACAAAAAGTAAGTTTGATAATCTCTACGGGTGCCGCGAGTCACTTGTGGACGGTATTAAACGAGCGACAGACGTTATGATTGCCGGTAAGACCGCAGTTGTTTGTGGCTATGGGGATGTGGGTAAAGGCAGTGCTCATTCACTACAACGATTTGGTGCCCGTGTTATCGTGACTGAAATCGATCCCATTAATGCGTTGCAGGCATGCATGGAAGGTTTTCAGGTGATGACGATGGAAGAGGCGGCTCCGATTGGAAATATCTTCGTTACCACAACCGGTAACAAGGATGTCATTCGGGGGGAGCATCTGGAGGTGATGCCAAACGATGCCATTGTTTGTAACATTGGTCACTTTGATACCGAAATCGATGTCGCCTGGTTGAATACGAATGAGTCGTTGGTCAAAGAGGAAATTAAACCACAAGTTGATCGTTACACCTTTCAGGATGGACACTCCGTTATCTTGCTGGCGGAAGGTCGTCTGGTGAACCTGGGTTGCGCTACCGGCCACCCATCGTTTGTCATGTCCAACTCCTTCTGTAATCAGGTGATGGCTCAGATCGTGCTGTGGACGGAACCTGATAATTATGAGATCGGTGTTCACTTTCTGCCGAAGGAACTCGATGAGGAGGTTGCTCGTCTGCACCTCGATCAACTGGGTGCAAAACTGACCGTCCTTACGGAAGAGCAGGCTGACTATATTGGCGTTCCTGTTGGAGGTCCGTATAAGCCTGGTCACTATCGGTATTAAACATACCGCTAAACAAGGTTTCACGTGAAACAATGTTGGGTCTTCAGCCTGTAGGAACCCATTCCGTGAAATAAGTGTTCTTGTCGACGACGTTCTTGTTGGGTTAGACAAGTGTTTCACGTGAAACCTTAAAAAACAGTCGGCGTTGACAATAGTTTTTTTCGAAGGAATCTGATAGCACGATGGTTCAGATTGAAGCTTTCCAGGGATTGCGTTATGACCTGGCACATGTTGGATCTTTAAGTGAAGTGATCGCGCCACCTTATGATGTGATCGATCCTGAATTTCAAAACCAGCTATATGAAATGCACCCGTCAAATGTCATTCGTCTGATTCTCAATCGGGAAGAACCGGGTGATGAATCTGGTGATGAAAAATATGAACGCGCCGCTCGATTCCTGAAACAATGGCAGCGAGAAGGTGTGTTGTCAGCTGAGTCTCATGCATCCGTGTACGTCTATCACCAGGAATTTACTTATTCCGGCACGACTTTTGTGCGGAAAGGTTTTATGTGCCGTATGCAGTTGGAGAAGCTTGGCGAAGGGAAAGTCTACCCTCATGAAGAAACTCACTCAGCAGCCAAGGTCGACCGTCTGAAACTATTTAATGCCACCAGAGCAAACCTGAGTCAGATCTTTGGGATCTATCCGGACGAAGAAAATCAGGCTCAGTCTATTCTTGAAAGAGCGATTGTTGGAAAGACACCGTTAGAAGCGACGGATCATCTGGGAGTTGTGCACCGACTGTGGGTCGTCGATGATTTGCAGACGATCTTGGGCTTGCAAGCTAAAATGTCAGATAAAGCGATGTTCATCGCAGATGGTCATCATCGGTATGAGACAGCCTGTAATTACCAACAGCAGCTGCGAGAGTCTGGGGAATTGACAGACCGGCATCCGGCTAACTGCGTACTAACAATGTGTGTCAGCATGAATGACCAAGGGATGATTGTCCTTCCAACTCATCGTTTGTTCAAAGGGTTGCCTGCCTATGACTCGGGAACCTTGATTTCCAAAATTGAAACCGATTTTGACACGGAAGTGATTGGCACTGGCTGCGAACTTGCAGGTACCGTTTGGGAGCAGATTGAAGTCGATGACTCTCAGGATGCGGTGGGATTGTACTGCCCGCTTGATGATACTTGGGTTCTTGCAACACTCAATACAAACGGTTTGGAAAAGCTTGCCAAAGTCGCCAGTGACCGTACCGATGACTGGCAAGGTTTAGGAGTGTCCATACTGCATCGCTTGCTGATCCAAACATGTCTTGGCCATGATTCTCTGCCGAAGCCTAAATATGTGCACCTGGTTCAGGAAGTCGTTGATAGTCTTAAAGCTGGTAGCGATGATGATGGGGAATCATTCGGCCTGGCCGCGCTGGTGATGCCAGCCACTTTAGAGCACATCCGAACCATCAGTAAGAATGGTGAGCGGATGCCAGCCAAAAGCACTTACTTCTATCCTAAACTTCTGAGCGGTCTGGTAATTAATAGCCTGCAATAGATTCAGCGACGTGTACCGATTTAGTTAGTGCCGAGTGAATCAAAAGTCAGGCGTGCCCGCTTTGAGAAACCGCGAATTTTGTCGTGGTCCTTTCGGCCGGGTGCAGACTCAACTCCACTTGCCGTATCGACCGCTTGTGGTCGCGCAGACATGATTGCATCGATGACATTCTCGTCCGTAATACCGCCCGCCAGCACAATAGGATACCCCCCAAAAGAGCTATCGCTAAAGTTGAGTGTTTCCCAGTCTAGTTGTTGACCCGTTCCGCCATAGGCTCCTGATTGATAGGCATCTAACAGGATCGCCTGGATTGTTACATCGAAGGTGGTGCAAGCTGCGAGATAATCAATAATTTGTGTCGGGTCGGTAGATTGGCATCGAAAAGCTTTGATGATCGGTAGGGGAGATAGATTTTTGAGGTAGTAAGGGTCTTCGTCTCCATGCAGTTGGATATAATCAAAGCCGATTGCCGTTTGTAAGTCACGAATAACTTCGGGAGTTTCGTTCACAAACAGGCCGACCAGTTTGATTTCGCCACGTACAGCTTCGGCAACCTTAATAGCCAACTGCGAAGAAATACTCCGCGGACTTGCGTGAAAAAAATTCAAACCAATGGCGTCTACACCTGCCTCTACGCACATTTTGGCATCTTCTATAGAAGTGATGCCGCAGACTTTGGTTTGGAATAGTTGTGTCATGGAATTCAATTTGCCTCTTCGGGTCACTATCTTTTAGCGAACCGTCATATTTTAACGCTTCTCGTTATAAGATGGAGGAGATAGCGAGACTTGCAATCTGCGAACCATCATTTTACAGCGATTAAATGGTATCTGCCGAACAATAAAGATGAGCCGGTCGGTTTTTAATTATCTGACCCTTCAGGTTAGTTCAGGGGTAGGAAGCCACAAGCCATGTATGAATCTTATTATCAATTGAGCGGACGTCCGTTTAATTGTTCGCCTAATACAGAATGTTTCTTTGCCGTCGACTATGTACGTGACTCACTTTCGCAGCTAGTGCGTATTGTGACCCGGAGTGAAGGTGTCTCGTTAGTAGCTGGTCCTACCGGGACCGGAAAATCCTCTGTATGCCAATTGTTAGTTGAGCACTTTCAGTTCAGCCATCAGGTTATTTATTTTCAGCAGGGAGTGTTTTCGAGTCGTCATGCGTTCCTTGAGAGTGTTGTTCTTGCTTTGGGGATTTGCAACGCGCGAAATTCCGAAGCTCAAAACCGAGCGGCCATTCAGCAACACTTATTTAATCTTGATGAACATCCCCGTTCATTGCTTCTAATTATTGATGATGCACATCAGCTATCTGCCGAAATATTGGAAGAGTGCCGCCAATTGACCAGCCTTGTATACGGTGGTGCTGCCCGAGTGCATCTGGTCTTAGCCGGGGCACTCAAACTCGAAGATTCGCTAGCGCATCCGACGCTGGCCTCACTCAATCAGCGTATTGTTCACCGCTGCTACCTTTCAACGCTGTCTGCGATGGAAACACGCGCGATGATCGGGGATTGTATTACCACCGCCGGCGGCGTGATTTCCGAGTTGTTTACTCGGGATGCATTGCGCAAAATTTATGAATACACCGAAGGTGTGCCTCGAATCATTGTGCAACTAGCAGACCGGGCAATGTTACTTGGGATGAAGCGGGAGCAAGCTACGTTAGATTCATACGATATCGAACTGGCGTGGGCAGATCTCCAGCAACTTCCAGAACCCAAGACGCAGGAAGAGCTCGCTCAACCTGTAACTCCGGCTTCTAGTTCCATCGAATTCGGGCTGTTGTCTGATTAACATTCCGAGTATTTGCTGATGTCTAGAGTTACCGTTACAGGTGGTGCCGGATTTATTGGATCTCATTTGGTTCATGCACTCCTTGGCCAAGGACATGAAGTCTGTGTGATAGATGATTTTTCCACCGGCCACCTTTCGAATCTTCAGGACGTGTTGGAACACATTGAATTGGTGGAAGGCTCTATCCTGGACGAAGGTGCTTTGGCTCGCGCGGTAAACGACTCCGAGTTGGTTTATCATCAGGCGGCTCAGGTTTCTGTTCCCTACTCGTTGGAAAACCCTCAGCATACGATGGAAATCAATGGAGAAGGTACTTGGCGAGTATTGGAGGCGGCTGCTCGCACGGATTGTCGCCGCGTCATTTATGCGGGCTCGAGCAGCTGTTATGGGGATGTTACTAATCCAATTCAAACAGAGACAGATGAAATTGCACCGATCTCGCCCTATGGTATTTCCAAATATCAGGGCGAAGAACATTGTCATGCGATGGCTGCGTCAGGCAGGCTCGAGACAGTGGTCCTTCGGTATTTCAATGTGTTTGGTCCCGGGCAGGATCCGTCAGGCCCTTATTCGGCGGTGATTCCAAGATTCATTACGTTGATTCTGGATGGACAGCAGCCGATGATTTTTGGTGACGGAACCCAGTCACGAGACTTTACCTTCGTTGAAAATGTTGTGGCGGCCAACTTGCTGGCTGCCGATGCTCAGGATATATCCGGGCAAAGTATCAATGTTGCCAACGGCCGAAGCATTTCTTTACTCGAATTGACGGGGTTTCTGAGCCGCTACCTTCAGTGTGATGTCAGTCCTGAATTCTCAGAGGCTCGTGAAGGAGATATCCTTCATAGCTGTGCTAATATCTCTAAAGCAACCGAATTGCTGGGGTATGTGCCAGCGGTTGGTATCGAGGTAGGCCTGGAAGCTACAGTCAAAGCCTTTCGGGGTGATGTGGCATGAACGACTGGAAAGTAATTGTTTCTGTGGCTACCTACAACGAACGGGAAAATATTGAACGCCTTGTCGTTGCGATTCGCAAAGCGGTGGGCGATATCCATGTGCTTGTGATTGATGACGGCAGTCCTGACGGAACAGGCGACTGGTGTGAACAGTTTGAGCAGGGGCATGACTGGTTTCATCATATTCAACGTGGAAGTAAGCAAGGTTTAGGAACTGCCACGATCTGTGGAATGCAATATGCCGTGGAACAGGGATATGGTCTGTGGATTGGAATGGATGCTGACTTTAGCCATCCACCGGAAAAATTGCCGGCTCTGATTCAAGCAATGGGAAATCCAAAACGACCGATCGCCGATGTGGTCATTGGCTCGCGATATTGTCCCGGGGGTGGAGTAACAGGGTGGCCTCTTAAGCGAAGGATCATGAGTCGCGGTGTGAATCTTTATGCGCGAATTCTGATGGGGCTGGCTCCGAAAGATTGCTCCGGTGCCTTTCGGTGTTGCCGGACTGATTTGCTCGAAAAGCTGGAGTTTTCAGCAATCCAGTCGACCGGATATTCATTTTTCGAGGAATTCCTCTGGCACCTGAAACGTCTGGGAGCACGCATTGTTGAAGTTCCGATTATCTTTGTGGATCGTGAATATGGACAATCTAAATTGAATCGTCAGGAAGCATTTCATTCCTTATGGATGATGTTCAAGCTGGGGATTCGCAACTGGCTGCGATGGGGATGAATTTGAGTTAGAATAGCATGCAATCTAACCGAACTCGCTCGGCAAGCTAATGAGCGTTAAGGTTCTTTAGAGCTTAATTACTAACTCTGATATCACTGAAAGGGTGCATATGAAAATTGCACTATGTCCTCTGCTCGTTGGCGTCTTCTTTTTATTCAGCGTTTCTGTTTCCCAAGCAGAGCTTGGCATTGAGATTCAGTCTGGTGAACATGATCGAATGGGAACACCGGTGAAAGTCATTGTTGACGCCAAAGAGGCGTTGAAGACAAGTCGGGCGATGATCAACATCAACGGTAAAGAAATTCACGGACAAGTTTGCGGGCTAGGTTTGGAGTCGTTGCGTGAACTGGGAGATGTGGAGGAAACAGCCAGTCGGCGTGAGTTGCATTTCATTCTTCCAGAATTACCTGCAGGCAAAAAAGTCAAAGCAACGGTAACATTTGGTTTGCCTGATAAAGCTGAAAAAAACAGTTTTCGTTTTGAAGACACAGAAGGGTTGTCGACGGATTTAATTCTCGGTGATCGGCCTGTTATGCGTTATATGTATGAAACACTTGATACCTCCAGTCAGGAACGCATTGGTGAAACCTACAAAGTTTACCACCATGTTTACGACCCTCGGGGGAAAGGATTTGTTACCAAGGGGCCCGGCGGCTTGTTCCCTCACCATCGTGGTCTTTTCTATGGCTTCAATAAGATAAGTTACTCGGTTGATGGACAGGCGATGGCGGCTGATATCTGGCATTGCCGTAGCGGAGAATCACAAGCGCATGTGGAAGTTCGTTCCGAGGTTACTGGAAATGTGCTGGGACGTCATCTGTTGGAGATTGATTGGAAAGGCAAAGACGGTCAGCCCTTCGCCACAGAATGGAGAGAACTTTCCGCCTACAATGTTGAGGGGGGAGTGATGATCGAGTTTGCTTCCAAACTGAAAACGCTGGTGGGTGAAATTAAGTTGGCCGGTGACCCGCAACATGCAGGGTTTCAATTTCGAGGTTCTCAGGAAATTCCGGACAAAACGGCAGCTCAAACCTATTATGTTCGTCCGGATGGCAAAGGAGAGCCTGGAGCTTTTCGTAACTGGCCCGGAAATAAAGACCATGTCAATTTAAAGTGGAATGCGTTGTGCTTTGTGTTGGGTGATGAGAGGCTTACTTGTTGTTATCTTGATCACCCGGAAAATCCCAAGGAAGCCAGATTCAGCGAACGGAACTACGGTCGGTTTGGATCTTACTTTGAGTACACCGTCGAAGAAGATAAACCTCTTCATCTCAAGTATCGGATCTGGTTGCAATACGGAGAAATGACGATTGAGGATATTGATGAATTCAGTCGGGATTTTGTGACTTCACCAACAGCGATGCAGCAGTAAAACTGGAAAAAACCAAAGATTGCACCCGCCTGGGATGCAATCTAGAATTTGATTCTAAATACGAATACACATCTCTATAGAGGTAGATAATATGTCTGAAAACACGGGCGGTTCCATTGATAATGTGATGCAGGAAAGTCGGTTGTTTCCCCCTTCCGAAGAATTTCTAAAGGGCTGCAAAATCAATTCGATGGAGGCCTACCAGGAGCTATATGACCGTGCGGCGGCTGATCCAGTCAAGTTTTGGGGTGACTTAGCCAGAGAAGAGTTGCATTGGTTTCAGGACTTCGACCAAACGCTCGAATGGAAGGAACCAGACGCACAATGGTTCTTAGGTGGTACGACTAATGTTTCTTACAACTGCCTTGATCGTAATCTGGAAGCCAATGGAGATAAGACAGCGATTATTTGGGAAGGTGAGCCTGGCGATATTCGGACTTTCACTTACAAAGAACTGCACAGCGAAGTTTCCCGTCTGGCCAATGCATTCAAAAAAGCGGGTGTTGAAAAAGGAGACGTCGTTTCTATCTATATGCCGATGGTTCCCGAACTTGCCTTTGCCATGCTGGCATGTGCTCGTATTGGTGCTGTGCACAGTGTGATTTTCGCTGGATTTTCTGCGGAGTCGATTGCTGATCGTAATAATGATGCCAGTGCGAAAATACAGCTCACAGCCGACGGCGGATATCGCCGAGGCAAGGTGTTGGCATTGAAGAGCATTGTCGACGAAGCGTTGGAGAAGTCTCCGACGGTTGAAACCTGTATCGTACTTAATCGCACGGACTCACAAGTTTCGATGAAAGAGGGACGAGATATTTGGTGGCACGAATTGCTTGAGACGGTTGATGATAACTGCCCGGCCGAACCGCTCGATTCCGAAAGCCCGCTATTTATTCTTTACACGAGCGGCTCGACTGGAAAGCCCAAGGGGATCCAGCATACAACTGCCGGTTACAACCTCTATGCAAAGAAGACTTTTGAGTGGGTGTTTGATATCCGTGATGATGATATTTACTGGTGTACTGCCGACTGTGGTTGGATTACGGGGCACAGTTATATTGTTTATGGTCCACTGAGTGCCGGTGCCACGTGTGTGATGTTTGAAGGTGCTCCGAACTATCCAGCAGAAGATCGTTTCTGGGATTTGGTGGAGAAGCATAAAATTACGATTCTATATACAGCACCCACGGCGATTCGCGCCTTTATTAAATGGGGTGACGAACATGTAGAGAAACATGATTTAAGTAGCCTGCGACTACTGGGTACCGTTGGTGAAGGGATTAATCCTGAAGCCTGGATTTGGTATCACGAAAAGATTGGTAGCGAGCGATGCCCGATTGTTGATACCTGGTGGCAGACAGAAACCGGTGGCATCATGATGAGCCCACTCCCTGGCGCTGTTGCTACCAAGCCAGGTAGCTGTACGAAGCCATTACCTGGAATCCTTCCGGCTATTTTAGATGAGACCGGACAGGAAGTTGGTGAGAATCAGGGGGGGATGCTTGTGATGACGCACCCATGGCCCGGTATGTTGCGTGGAATCTGGGGTGACAATGAGCGGTACAAAGAACAGTACTGGTCGAAGTTTGAAGGTAAATACCTCGCAGGCGATAACGCACGATGTGATCAGGATGGTTATTACTGGATTATGGGACGCATCGATGATGTCATTAATGTTTCAGGACACCGTTTGAGTACGATCGAAGTGGAAAGTGCTTTGGTGAGTCATCCTAATGTGGCTGAAGCAGCTGCTGTTGGTCGTAAGGATGAGATTAAAGGCCAGGCCGTTGCTGTCTTTGTCACGTTGGTTAATGCGGAAGCATCGGATGAGATGAAACAGGAACTGAAGATGCATGTCCGAAAAGAAATCGGAGCGTTAGCTCAACCTGATGACATCCGTTTTACCGGGGCTTTACCAAAAACCCGTAGTGGTAAAATCATGCGACGACTATTACGTGATATTGCTGAGGGTAAAGAAGCCGTTGGTGACACGACAACGCTTGAAGATTACACCGTCCTTGCTCAGTTGCGAGCGAACGACGAGTAGCTTGCACGGCTCACAAGATCATAAAAAGAAAGAGCCATTCACGTTAATGGTGAATGGCTCTTCTCGTTAGGTTTGCTTAACTTTGGGAGTTAGTTGCCGGCTGTGGCAGCCCCCTCTTCCTGTTGGGTGGCCAGTCGGCGATCGGCATCTTTCCAAATCCGGATCATTTCCTCCGGCTCTTCAAAGTTCAGGTAAGTCGGTGGTTCGTTCGCGGCAACTCTAGTTGCCATCCCGGCAATTCTCCAACCATCCTGTTGCTGACGCAAAATCCAAATGATGTCGAACTGGCGGATCAGTCCGTCGTTACCAGGTTCTGTCCAAAGGCTTGTCACATAGGCTCCACCGGACACCATCTCAACTCCACCCACTTCGAAGCTTGCGTCGGGTGACCCCGGGCTGCGCACAACCAAATCGTGCTTTTCAGTTTCTTCTTTAGCTTTGGTTGTCAATAGAGTTGAAATCTTGTTGTCGTCACCTAACTGCAGGGCTGAGAGGAAGTCTTGGACGATCAGCTGTGGAGTAGCATCATCTAGAACTAGGTCGCCAAGCTGAGATGATGTGGCTTCGTTCTCGTCCAGCTCGGTGGTAATGCTTACTTCGGGAACTTGTAATAATCCGGTAGTTTCGGCTGACTCCGCGCTATCACTCGAATCGGAGCAGCCTGTTAGACAGATCGTGAGGATCCCCAGGATACCGGAGAGTTTGGAGATATCTGAAAATCGCATGGAATCAAAGCCTTCCCATAAATATAAAGACGGTTTTTCTTCCGAGTATCTTCGAAAAAATGGTTACTTCTGTAAAGACGAATCATTCAAGGAGTCGAAAAAGATAATGGAGTGTCGTCCAATTATGGGTGGCCTACCTGAAGATTAACCCCACATGTTTTTGTAGGCGAGGACCTGATAATGAAGCGTTTTAGCGTATGCGGATTGGCTTTGCTAGTGTTGGTAGCGCTTGTCGTGACAACAACAGCTCGAGCTGATGAAGACTCAAAGAAGGTATTAAATTTGAATTTGCCTAAAATCAGCCTGAAAAAGTCTGATTGTTGCGCAGATGATAAAGAATGCTGTGAAGAAAAAGAAGCTTGCTGTTCTAACGGCTTAAAGGTTTTCAGTCGTGCAAAGAACCTTTTCAAAAAAGGGGAATGCACTGGTAAAGAAGATTGCCCTGTTTGCAATGCCAAGGAAGAAGACTCTGAAGACGCCAGTGAGGTCAAGGATGCACCAGCGGAAAAGCTGCCCAGCAAAGCCACAGAAACGGCCAAGAATCTGACGGGTAAAGCAGGTGACGTTGTTAAAGAGAGTGCTGGCAAAGCGAAAGAAACCATTGGTAGGCTTCGCCAACGCACTGAAAAGATGATTGAGAAGATTAGGAAGTAATCATTTTTCAACTTAACGGTTCATAAAAAGAGGCTGAGTCTGATTAGCAGACGCAGCCTCTTTTGTTTGGTCAGTGAATGAAAGACGACTAGTTCTAGGCCAACGCTTCACGCAGTATGTCTAAGTAATGTGCTGACTCTTTGCGAGGGTCCCCGGATTCTTCGTATTCCAACACGACAAATCCGCGATAGTTTGAGTCTTTAAGAATCCTTCCGAGGCGTTTGAAGTCTGTGGGCATTGTTTCCCGTTCAGCGTTTCGAGTAACTACTTTGACCTGCACGTTCATGGCATAAGGAGCCACTTCTTCCAGTTCGGCATAGATATCGTCGCTAGAGAAGTTGCCGGTGTCCAGGTTGACTGCGAACCATGGGCTTTTCACGTCCTTAATAAAGTCCATCAGCCCGTCAGCGGTCGCCGTCGGACCACCGTGGTTCTCCAACGCTAGCACGACCCCCTTTTGGCCCGCATATTCGCAACATTCTTCGATGGCCGACACCATTAGCTTGTGCGAGGTTTCTTTGGTCTGCCCTTGCTTTGTATGGCCGGCAAAAATACGAATCGCCGGAGCCCCCATGACAGAGGCATGGTCGACCCATGTCTTGACGTGATCGATTTGTTCCTGACGTTTTGGGTCGCCTTCCGGATGTCCAAAGTCATTTCCTACAGCCGTTCCGGAAATGGAAAGTCCCAGGCGAAAGCAATGTTCCTTTAAGGAAAGCAGGTATTCTTCGGTTACCTCTTGCGGGAAGTAGTAGGAAGTCAGTTCCGTTCCTTCTAGACCGAAGGAAGCGCAGTCGTCGATGAAGTCATAGAGTGACATTTCTGCTTGGTCACCCTGCAATAATTTGCGATAGCTATATGCCGCCAGAGAATACTTGAACTTGTGAGTACCGTTTCTCTTGATTGGATCGATGGCTGATGCCAGAGACGGGAGAGTAGCTGTGCCAAGCATTGCAGAAGAGGTGCGGATGAATGTTCTACGGTTGAGAGTAGGGAAATTTGAGTGCATGGTTCTGAGGATCGATTTGAAAAATGTTAATGCGGTAATGTTAGGTTGAATCAATTTAAGTTTAATGGATTGTTACTTTGAAAGTAGTCTTTGAAGTTCAACCCAGCTCTTGGTATTGGCGACATGCTCACCCGTTAGCCCACCTCGTCGAGCCTGTTTAATGCCATATTTCATGACATCTAGACCAGAGATTTTATGGGCATCACTGCTGATGATAATTGGAATGTTTCGTTCCCGAGCCATTGCACAGTGGATATCGTGTAAGTCGAGTCTTACAGGATTGGCGTTTAGTTCTAGCATCTTCTTGTTTTCCTTCGCTGCCTGAAAAACGGCTTCCATATCTACTTCATACGCTTCTCGGCGATTGATCAAACGTCCGGTGGGGTGAGCAATGATGTCGATGTGAGGGTTTTCAAGAGCCCCTGTGATACGGTCTGTGATTTGTTGGCGTGGTTGCTTTTGACCAAAGTGTACAGAAGCAATCACCCAGTCTGCCTGTTCGAGGACTTCGTCCGGGAGGTCCATTGGACCTGCTTCCAGTATGTCGCATTCGATCCCTTTGAGGATGAGAAAGTCGTCGTCCCGTGTTGCATTAATGCGGTCGATTTCCTCCCATTGTTTCAACAGTCGCTCAGCATCGAGTCCGTTGGCCACCGTAACGCGTTGGGAATGATCGGTAATGGCGATGTATTTCAGGCCTCGAGCCTTTGCCGCTGCCGCCATTTCCTCAAGGGATGCTTTTCCATCCGTGGCAGTGGTGTGCATGTGCAAGTCACCCTGTATTTGCTCAACGCGGACCAAATCGGGAATGGAATTTTCGGTAGCCCAATCGAATTCTGACCTGGCTTCTCTGATTTCAGGTGCAAAGCAGGGGAGGCCCAGTGCGTGGTAGACAGTTTCTTCTGTAGCGCCGGCGACATAGGATTCGCTGTTACCTTCCACCCTAAAAACTCCGTACTCATTAATCTTTAGGCCAAGTTGTTTCGCCCGGCCACGAAGTTCGACATTGTGATCTTTTGAGCCAGTGAAGTACTGCAGTGCCGCTCCAAAGGCTTCGGTTTCCACCACACGCAGGTCAACCTGAAAGCTGTTGCCGACCCGGATTGACATTTTTGTATCACCTTGAACGATCACTTGTGCCAGCTCGGGATATTCTGAGAAGTGAGCCATGACCGTTGCGGCATCGGTCGAGTCGACAAGGATGTCTAAATCACCAACTGTTTCGCGGCCGCGACGGTAACTTCCGGCAAACTCAAGTTGCTTGATGGCTTGGCATGATTGCATGTGAGTTCGTAGCGATTCGGCAAGTTCGTCGGCTTCCGACCAGTAGATGCGTTCATTGGCAGCGGCGGCAATCGAGATGCCGTCGAGGATGCTCTGTTCTGTTTTAACGGCAAAGCCTTTGAGCTGTTGCACTTCGTTGGCCTGGCAAGCGGCCTGAAGTTGGTCAAGCGTTTGGATCCCCAGTTCCTGATACAGAGCAGCGGCTTTCTTGGGCCCTAGCCCAGGTATTCTTAGGATGTCCAAAACCGTTGAGGGGACGGTCTCGAGGATCTCATTGATTTCAGAGATCTCTCCTTCCTGAACCAACTGAGTGATTTTCTCCGCCACTCCTTTTCCAATGCCATCTATTTGCAGTAGTTGAGATGGGTCGTGGTTGACGATCGTTTCAAACGAGTCAGTCGAATCCTTGATTACCCGGGCACCACGTCGATAGGCGCGAATCTTAAAGGAGTTTGCGCCTTGAAACTCTAACAGATCGGCCAGTTTTGTGATCTGAGCTGAAATCTTTCCGTTATCCATTGCATCCTTTCTAACGGTGCACCAGTGGTGACTACTGACGAGTGGTTTCTGAGCGCCAATTATAGAGGAAATCCGATGCCTTGACGGACGTCTCCGGAGTCGTCGGCCCGGATTGCGAGCAGGTTGAAGAAATATTTTGCAAAATAATCAGTTTTATCCCACTCGCGCTGAAATCAGTAACCTACTTTTTTACATAGCGTGAGAGAGCACAGTAACGGCAACTGAGTCTATCCCTTGAAAAACCGACGCGGGAGTTGGTTTTTCAAGGCCTCACGAATTCCCGTCTAATAGGTATGTGAGAGTATCTGTTAGCAAATAATTAGCAGCGGAATATTCGACACAATCGTAATATTACGTTAATTGACCAGCAAATCAAATTTGCGTCTTGCCTGTGGTAAGAGTCGCTGGCCAAACTAATTAATAGGTTGGCATTGTGAGAGATGCCAAATTGAAGCTCAACGCGAAGAGAGAGAGAAGTAGTAACATGCGAAAATTAAAATACATGATGGTAGTTGCCATTGCATTGGCCTTAATGGCGACTCGCCCGGCCGAAGCTCAGGTTTTGGACTATCTGACCGGCAAGAAGCCGATTCTCAAAGTTCACACGCCTGAAATGCAGGAAGATAAGGTAGAAGTTCGTAAACCTTATTCAGTCGGATCGGAAGTTATCAATCCACTGAACTTGCTTTATCCTCGTCAGGTTGTTGTCGACTACAGGAAGGAAACCCGTTACGAAACGAAGTGGGTGAAAGTTCCTACAACACTCTATCGCCCGTCATTGGATCTTGGTGCGAATCCGGGCCAGTCGGTTTTACTGAAGCCAGTTGAAACTTATACCTGGCAGTTACGTCAGGTGCCGGTTGAGAACTACCGACCTGTTCTGGAGGCTTCAGACAAGAATTTGATGAGCCGGATGCATATACCGCGCCTCGGCGATGTGCTCGAGCCAATTTTTCCTCGCTGCCCGGAGCCAGTTGTAAACACTCCGACCAATGACGATAAGTACTATGACAATCAACAGGCGAATCCGTCTGATGACACATTAAAGAATGTTGAACCAGCAGACACGCGTCCAAAACTCGCTCCGGAAGCACTTAATCAGCCAGAAGGTGCTGAAGAGGAACGGACTGAAGTTCAGAAGGTGGAAACGCCGTCGACTTCGGAAGAAGATGAATCAGTTTTGAAAAAACCAATCCTTAATCCGGCAGAGTCGCCGGAAGAAAAACCGGAAGAGCAAGCTGCTCCGGCTCAGGATCCGAATGCTCCCATTCCGGATCCCGATGCGGAAGAGGCTAAGGAAACAGGTGAGACACCTAAATTGATCAATCCGTTGAATAAGACGGCTCGGCCAGCGGCACCAGTGATCGGGCAGCGATACGTTGTACCGGCATCGATAACACAAGCTCCACGCATTATTGTTATCGATGATGAAGGATGGGTGCCTGTAAAATAGAACATCTCTCTGTCAGCCTGCTCAATTAGGTTGACGAGGATTCGCGTTAACCGATAGTGAACTAGCCATTCACTATCGGTTTTTTTTATATCGTTGATGAAACAGATCGTAGCAGGCGAACAAAACTTCACGATAGTCATTTTCATGGTCTGCCATCAATGTCTCCACATCAGAAGGCTCGATCACTTCACGGTAGTTATGCTTGAGTTGTAGCCGTTTAACGACTGCTTTTATTGCCTCAGGATTGGGTTTCAGATGGACTAACGTCGTAAAGCCCTGGTTGTGATGGGTAATTACCAGCACCTTGCCCGAACTGTTAGAGGCCATTCTTCGAGTACGGAATTTGTGCCACATTGAAAATTGTTCGTACTCGTCCAGAATAGTCAATTTGCCCGGTGTCTCAAGAGACTTACGGATTTCATGGAACGCTTGCCGGCCACAGCGAAAATGTTGAGCCTTAGTGCCCCGGTCGATCGCTTCCTGGCATAGCGAAAAAGCAAGCGTTGTCTTGCCAATTCCATGTGGACCAACGATTTGCATTGGCTTGTTACTACTTAACGCCAGATCCAGTAATCTGGAAACGTACTGACCCTCAGATGAGATATACTCAAGGGCGTTAGGGCGAATCCATCTGGTTTCAAATGGATTGATTTTCTGACGGTTACTAGCTGGCTTGGTAGGCATGTAACTGGAAGGGCTGCGAGTATTTGAATTCTTTCGGAGACTGGTCAGTGGCCTGGACGACAATTCGCACTCTTACACACCAAGTGATATTGAGGTTGGTACCGGCATAACTCAGTGGGCTAAGGGGGAGCTCGGTAGAGAAGTGTGATAACTCACGTAAATCTAATACACCGTAGGAATTGCGAGCCGTTTGCCTTTCGTAGTAATGGATTGCTTCCTCTTCATCCCCTTTGCCTGAGGTGTACCACATCGTAGCCACTTCGACACTTTTTAGTTCTTCGCGTTCCACGGCATCGACCTGATATTCACATTCAAGTAGATCACCGGGCTGGTATTCTCGATTGGCATGATTGAGTTTAATACTGATAAGCGGATCGAATTTCATCGCATATCACCTTCTGAAAGACTGTGAGGTGATGGAGGATGCACGATCAATGCGTAACTACGTTGGATTTCCGGCATGTCGCGGTAACGACCAATGGAAACTAGTTTCCATTGCAGACTGTTGTAGTGCCCCTGAAAGCTGTGCATTGCCTTGGCAGGGATCTTGATGGGGAAAGTTTCCTTAAGCGGGGCATTAGGTTTGATTTCAAAACGTCGATTCTGAAAGACACGTTCACGGATTACTTCATGAGATTCGGTGCGTACATCCGTTCCCTGATGGTAACTTGTCACTTCTTCGCAGACCAAAAAGATACGCAGCGAACGTACATGAAGCAGGCCGCCTTGAATCGCTGTCACATCGTAGGTATTCCCCGGATGTAGCGGTTGCTCGGAGATTTCCAGTTTGAGCGGGTCGATGGTGATTCGGCCTCGCAGTTGTGTTTTTAAGAATTTACCCCCCCAGACCGAAAGTCCGATGGAGGGCGGTAGAGAAAGAATTGGTAACCACCAGCTGAAATGTGGCTTATTTTCCTCACTCAGATATTGAGAGATTGAGTAATACACCAGAACGAGTGAAATAAAGACCCAGATTGAAAAGAAGATAATCACGGCCAAGGTCTTAACGGGCTGGCCCGTCGTCATAGGTAGCCGCCACTTTTGTACGGTTCCGCGACTGGTCAATATCGTGTCAAAAAGAGGTACCTGAGGCAATTTGAATCGCCCCCGCATTCGTTTTGAGAAGTCAAACTTCGTAACGTTTTGTTGGAATGAGAATCTTAACCCATCTCCCACACGACTTCCAAGTAAACTGCGAATAAGTCCCTGGGCTCCGAAAACAATGAAGGTAAGGACCACCAGTGCCATGAGCCAGATATCGACAGTGATCTCTCGGTCGGCGCGTAGTGCCTGTGAGATCAGTGCGATACTTGCCAGAATCCCCAGCATGAGCAAGGTTACACTAAAGGCAAAATCGCCCCACATCCCAACCCGATGGGAAACACTGTGGTGCCTACCACGTTTCTTTCCAATTAAACGGATAAGTGGACGAACCAAGATCTAGTGCCTTCCTAATAAGGCTGTGGAATAACGGAGTGTACGTTGAGTTACTTCAAGTCCAACGCTGTAAGTGTTCCTGTCCGACCATTGTTACTACGAAAGAACAATTGTCCATTAGAAAAAGCGGGAAAACTCCGGGTGGTTCCACTAGCAACTGTGGTACGAGCTATTTCCTGATATGACTTTGTATCTGCTCTCACTAAATATAGTTCACCCTCAGTATTTAAAGCCAGAATGTTGTTTTGAATCAGAATGCAGTGAGCTACACCAAAGCCAGATTTTTCCCATGCAACTTTGCCAGTGTCAGCAGAGACACACCGCAAAGCAGCCACGCCGATGTCTTCGCGGCCGTGCGTGCCAAATAAGTGATTGTTGTGGAGCAGGCAGGTAGAGTACTGACTGGAAAGAATGTCATCGCCTTCCCATTGGCGAGTGATGTTTTTTCCGTCATTAGAGATTTGTAACAGTTCAGCTCCAATCCCGTAGCTCGCTGAGAGAAACACCTTGTTACCGAAGGCCAGTGGAGTTGCCCCATTTACGGTTGGCCCCTGTTTTCCAAATGGAATTTCAAAAAGGACCTCGCCTGATGCAGGATCTATCGCAAGTGCTTTCATTCGCGTGATAAACAACGCTTGAATTCTGTTGTTAAGCTTGATGGTTGAAGGCGAAGAATAGCTTGCTTTTTCATCAGTTGCCTTCCAAAGTGTCTTTCCCGTCTTCGTATCAACGGCAACGATCCCGGCATCGTCCGCTCCAACATTGACTAATAATCGTTCTCCCAGAACAATCGGGCTGCTACCCGCCCCAAAGTAGCCATCCGGAGCTTGGTAATCGTCATTGATCGCTCGGCTCCATAGGACCTTACCGGTTTCTAGTTTGACGGCGTGCATGTCGCCGGCAGCTCCATAGACATAGATATTTCCGCCTGCGATGACAGGTGTACTTCTTGGTCCCTGATCCGCATTGTATCCTCCATTATAGAACGCTTTGAAGTCATGAGACCAAACGACTTTGCCGGTCTCACGATGCAGTGCTTCCAGACGCTCAACATTATCCATTCGGTGAAAGATGAACACGTGGTCACCGGAAACAACAGGGCCAGCGTATCCCATCCCAAGTTCATGGCTCCACTGTTTCTCAGGACCAGTATCTGGCCAGGCTTTGACAGCGGCTTCTTCCAGGGCAATCCCGGTGCGGTGGGGGCCAAGACCCTGAGGCCAATCGCCCGCCTGGGCGACTAGAGTACAACTAAATAAGAAAATAAAAACGATGACATGCATACTGTGGGATTCTCCGAAGGTTTCAATCCCTACAGTGTAACTCAAGTTGTCGTATCCAACAAAAAACGGCCATGATGTTTGCACATCATGGCCGTGGAAATTATATGAGTCAGTGTCTTAAGCGGCAGCTTCAGCCACCTGCTGCTTTGCAGTATTTCGGAAGAAGCCGATTTCTTCCAGAGCGGCATAAACCTCTTCCAATGTTTTTCCACCAAAGTTTGAAATGGTTAGTAAATCAGCGGGGGTGGCCTGGAGCAGATCACGAACCGAGAAAATGCCTTTTTCTTCAAGGCAATTCGTGGTCCGAACAGTTAATCCTATTTCAGCTGTACTGAGTTCCAGCCGTTGTTTCATTAAGCGACGTTGTTCGTCGGCAGCGCTAAGTGGAATGCGAGTCATTGATACCTCCCTGTGGTGACTTTGCTAACCATCCTTGGTTAACACGAATACTTATCATGTGTGCAACTACTGCTGCAAATCGGAAAGACAAAATATACTCGAAACAGGTCCTCCATTACCAATTAATTTTGAAAAAAATTCTAACCTGATAGCACATTCGTTGTAGTGTTTGGCAAGCTAGCGACTCGCCCCGTGCGTCAGATGCCTTTATAATGTGGCGAGTAACGTCAATGTGCCTTCATGGAAGAGAAGCCTTTAATAATGCAAGCGGATATTCTGTCTTCGTTGACTGATGCACAGCGTGAAGCAGCAACTCACATTGATGGCCCTCTGTTAATGCTTGCGGGCCCGGGAAGCGGTAAGACACGGGTAGTGACGCATCGCATTGCTCACATGCTTACACAAGGAGTTCAGGCTCGTAATATTCTGGCGTTAACCTTTACCAACAAAGCTGCCGACGAAATGAAGTTGCGGATTGACCGACTTGTCCCAGGCCAGCACTTATGGATGGGAACGTTTCACAGTTTCTGTGCTCGGCTTTTACGACAGTACGGCAATCTTGTTGGGTTGGCGGATAACTTCTCTATTCTGGATACGAAAGACTCCAAGAAAGCGTTGCAGTCAGCGGTCGACGAAGCGAAAGTAGATTTATCTCATGCGTCGATCGATACCGTTTTGTGGGAGATCAGTAATGCTAAGAGTAATCTCCGTACTTCTGAGGAATATGAACGGGAAAGCGGTAGTAAGTTTAGTGGGGTTTCGGAAATCACTCGGCAGGTATATCCCGTCTACGAGCGTTTTCTCCTTCGAGCAAACTCAGTCGACTTCGATGATTTGTTATTGCATGTAGCGGTGATGTTGCGGGACAACCCTGAGTTGCGTCATGATCTTGATCAGCGTTATAAGTACATCATGGTTGACGAATATCAGGATACAAACCTAGCTCAGTACGCCATCGTTCGTGCTCTTTCTTTGTCTAATGAAAACCTATCGGTCACAGGTGATCCGGACCAGTCTATTTATGCCTGGCGCGGAGCTAGCATCTCTAATATTCTTGAATTTGAAAAAGACTATCCAGAGGCAAAGGTTGTTCGTTTGGAGCAGAATTATCGTAGTACCAAACGTATCCTACGTGCTGCGGATGATCTGATTGCGAATAACAAACAGCGTAAGCAAAAGGAACTGTTTACTGAAAATGATGAAGGAGAGCCTGTCAGGCTTGTATGTTTCCCACATCCAAACGATGAGGCTGATGCCATCGCCGCAAGGATTGCAAGCGAAGTCGAAAGTGGAAAACGATCACTGCGAGATTACGCCATCTTCTATCGCGTGAATGCATTTTCGCGACCTCTCGAATATGCCATGATGAAGCAGGGAATCCCTTATCAGGTGGTGCGTGGCCTGGAGTTCTTTCAGCGTAAAGAGGTTAAAGATCTGCTTTCCTATCTACAGTTGATCAACAATCCGTCGAATGATGTTGCCTTTAATCGAGTGGTCAATCTGCCGGCCAGAGGAATCGGAAAGACTTCTCTTCAGCATGTCATTAACCATGCTCAGCGTTATCAATTGACGATGCTTGAAGCTTGTCGTGAAGCAGGTTTGATTGAGTCTTTATCAAAACGAGCTGCTACGGCAATTAACAAATTTGTTACTTTAATCGATGTCCTAATAACTTCGATCCATCTGCCCGTTTCCGACTTGCTTGTCGAGGCTGTTGAAGAGACTGGTTACGGTGATTATGTGGATGCGCAGGACGCTAAAGCGGATGAAGATCGGCGTGGGAACGTGGATGAACTGATAAATGCTGCTCGAGAGTTCGAACGGGAAATGCAAGCGTCAACGCTGGAAGCCTTTTTAGAGCATGTAGCACTCGTCAGTGACGTCGATGATCTTGATGCCGATCCGGATCGAGTAACGCTGATGACAATGCATGCTTCCAAAGGACTGGAGTTTCCAAGTGTGTTTGTGGTTGGTGTTGAACATGGAATCCTTCCTCATGAACGTAGTCTCGAAGATCCAGCAGCTGAAGAAGAGGAACGTCGTTTATTGTTCGTGGGAATCACTCGCGCTGAACAACAGCTGCAACTCAGTTATTGTCAACGTCGAACATTTCGCGGACAAACAAGAATTGCATCACCGAGCCAGTTTTTGTATGAGCTGCCACGGGACGAAATGGAATGTCACATTCCAACGGGTGGACTTTCCACCGTTGGTCTTGGGGGGCTGGGCAGCGAGTATGAGCTGGAACCTGATTTTATGGATGAGACAAACTCGGATTTTGAGGTAGATCAGTCTCTTTCCGAGTATGACCAGAGTGAAGAATCAGCCAGCTCGATTCCTGCTCCTTTGGAGGAGATGGCCGCCCAGTTAAAGACGGCAGCTCAATTGGTAGGTAAAAAAGCAAGGGGCAAAAAGAAGGCCGTTGCCTTTCATTCCGGGATGCAGGTTCAGCATGACGAATATGGTATTGGTGTTATTATGGCCATTACAGGTAAAGGTCCCAAACGCACGGCGACGGTAAAGTTTACAGATCAGCAGGAACGAAAGTTTCGTCTGGCATTTGCGCCGTTAACCCCGCTTGCGGATGCAAGTGACGGTTAAAGAATGGTTGAATTGTATCTTCCAAGATTAAATTGAAACGATGGCTGAAAATAACCGTTACCGACGTATCGCTCAGTACAAACAACCGGAGGCATTGCGCGAACGGTTTACAGAACTGGGGTTGGAATTGCCTTGTGATGATCAGATACAGTCGGCAAGCGATGGCTCCCCCTTGGCAACGCCTGTTGATATTGGCGGTTTTGTCGTTGGAAATCGTTGGTGTATCCACCCTATGGAGGGTTGGGATGCTAACACGGATGGTTCTCCGACCGACCGAACCCTGCGTCGTTGGAGGAATTTTGGCCTTAGCGGAGCGAAGTTGATTTGGGGCGGAGAAGCAGCGGCCGTTCAACCGGATGGTCGGGCGAATCCTCATCAAACTATGGCAGTCGCTCAAAATGCCATAGGAATCAAAGCATTACTGGATGAATTACTGACTGCCCATCAGGAAAAGTTCGGGACAACCAAGGATTTGCTCGTCGGCTTGCAGTTGACTCATTCGGGGAGGTTTTGCAGACCGAATAGTAAGCTGCTGGAGCCCCGAATTGCTTATCATCATCCTTTATTGGACGCTAAGTTTGGTGTCGATCCTGAAGATATGTCGATTGTCTGGACGGATGACCAACTGGAGGCATTAGTTCAGTCCTATGTGCATGCTGCGAAGCTGGCTCAACGGGCTGGTTATAAATTCGTCGACGTGAAGTGTTGTCACGGGTATTTGCTCCATGAGTTCCTCAGCGCGCGTATTCGTCCCGGCCGTTTTGGTGGTAACTATGAGGGCCGGACACGTTTACTGAAAACGATCATTGAACAGATCCAACAGCAGTGTCCGGGACTCATGGTACTCGTCCGGCTTAGCTTTTTCGATGCCCCACCGTTTGTCACTAGTCAGGATGTCGGTGTGCCGATGGATTTCGAACGTTTGCTGCCCTATCAATTTGGCTTTGGGTGTCGGGAAGATAATCCACTGGAACTCGATTTGACCGAGCCGATTCGTTTAGTCACTGAATTGAGGGAGATGGGGGTTGCTGCTGTCAATCTTTCGTGTGCTAGTCCCTATTACAATCCACACTTTATGCGGCCTGCTTCGTTTCCGCCAAGTGATGGTTATCTTCCTCCGGAAGATCCGCTTGTCGGAGTCTTTCGGCAGATCGACGCTGTCAGGCAATGTAAACAAGCGGTGCCTGGAATTCCGCTCGTAGGTACTGGTTATACATATCTTCAGGACTATCTGCCGCATGTCGCACAGGCTGTTGTGCGACAAGGTTGGGTTGATCTTGTTGGGTTGGGCCGAATGGTGTTGTCGTATTGGAATTTGCCAGCCGATACGCTCGAACAGGGGGTCATGCATCGTAAAGTGATCTGCCGCACTTTTAGTGATTGCACAACGGCACCACGAAACGGCATGATTTCGGGATGTTTTCCATTGGATCCTTACTACAAGCAGACGGAAGAAGCTGGTAGGCTCAAGGGATTGAAAAGAACGTCGACGTAGAGCTTGCAACACATAATCCTATTAGGATGTCTTAGCAATTTGTCGATGGATTAACCACCTCGGGTGAGCAATGCGAAGTCATTGCCTTACCCAGATAATACTGACCTAAGTTTGATGCTTGATTTGACTCACTTGTTGGCAAATCAGACAGACTTCATGGATACGGTCGCCACTCTCCAGGAGGGGCAGGGGGCTACTGTTGATGGAGTTTGGGGGTCGTCCTGCGCGCTGGTTTCTGCAGCTATCAATACCGGTGGATTTCCGGTGAATCTGATCGTGCTTCCCGAAGGTAAGCAGATAGATGATTTCTGTGATGATCTTACATTATTTACGGATCAGGAAGTCTTCGCATTTCCGGTACTCGATAGCGGAGCATCTCGTGAATCATTTGGAAATGATGATCAACAAGGGGAACGTATCCGTATTCTCAAACGGTTGCTTGGATATGACCGGCGGGAGGTGACTCCATGCTCCATCGTGACTAGTGTACAGGCATTGTTACAGCCGGTACCTACGAAACAATCTCTGGTAGCAGCTACACGCAGCCTGCAGGTTGGGGATTCGTTTGATATCGAAAACTTGCAAACCTGGTTGGTGGAAAACGGCTTCCATGCCACATCAGCAGTTGAACTGCCGGGCGAGTTCTCCCGGCGAGGTGGAATCCTCGATATCTATGCTCCGGAATGGGAGCAGCCCGTGCGTCTGGAATTCTGGGATGAAGAACTGGAATCACTTCGGCGGTTTGACGTCCGAACTCAGCGTTCCATTGAATCTCTTGATCGGATCGAAGTGACTTCCATCCAGTCGTACTATCGTGGCGAAGAGCATTTGGCTAATTATTTGCCTCGCGGTAGTAATGTCACGATTGTAGAGATGGCTGATCTGGATATTCAGGCTCGTGAATATTTGAAGCGAGCCGATGACTTTCAGCGATGTCATCAGGTACGAGAAGTGATTCAAAGTCTTACTCAGGGCGGCTATCTGTTACTGAGTGCATTAGCGGCGGGCGAATTGCAACATGACCTGAAGTTGGCGTTTGAGTCCGTGGATCGGTTTTCCGGGGATGTCGATAGCATTTCACTGCAAGTGGAGCGGATTGGGAACGATCATCAGCTTGTCATCGTTTGTCCGACTCAGGCTGAAATCCAGCGAATGCAGGAGATTCTGCAGGATACACGCGCCGCATCCCGTGAGCGTATTCGCTTCGAGTTAGGTTATCTCAAGCAGGGTTTTCACTGGGTTTCTGAAAAGACGGTGGTACTGTCGGTGGGCGAACTGTTTCGACGCACGCAGTTACGTCGACGCCAGTTGCGTCAAAAAGGGAAACCGCTCAATAGTTTTACCGAGTTGAAGAATGGTGAATTGGTTGTCCATCTGGCCCATGGTATCGGGCGTTATCGAGGGATGGAATTGCTGGAAAAAGAAGGGTACATGGAGGAGCATCTGGTGGTCGAGTTCCACGGCCAGACCAGAATCTATGTGCCGGCGACTCGCATCGATCTGGTGCAAAAATATATTGGGGGACGTAAGGTACGGCCAGCACTTGCTCGAATCGGAGGTAAAACGTGGCAAAACCAGAAGCAGGCGGCGGCGACGGCTGTCGCGGATATGGCCGCAGAGTTAGTCGAACTGCAGGCCACACGTATGGCAAGGCCGGGTATCACCTTCCAGTTGGACTCGGTTTGGCAGAACGAATTTGATGCGTCATTCCCCTACGATGAAACCACGGATCAACTCGAGAGTATTGTGGATATTAAAGACGATATGCATAGTACGCGACCAATGGACCGCCTGCTTTGCGGTGATGTTGGTTTTGGGAAAACCGAAGTCGCAATGCGAGCGGCCTTTAAAGCCGTTGATAGTGGTTATCAGGTCGCGGTGCTCGTGCCGACAACAGTTCTAGCCGAACAGCATTACCAGACGTTTAAGTCCAGAATGGCACAGTTTCCAATCGACGTAGCGCGTTTGAGTCGATTCGTATCTCCGGCCGAACAACGAGAATCCTTAGCCGGCATTGCAAGCGGGAAAATCGATGTCGTTATTGGTACCCATCGTATCGCTTCCAAAGATGTTCGCTTCCAAAACCTTGGTCTGGTTGTGATCGATGAGGAACAACGATTTGGAGTTGAGATAAAAGAACGATTGAAGAATGTTAGTAACAATGTCGATGTGCTGACGTTATCCGCGACACCAATTCCCCGTACTCTTCATATGTCCCTGGTAGGCGTACGTGACATTTCTAATTTACTTACAGCGCCGGAAGAACGGATACCCATCGAAACGCGTGTTCTACGATCCCAGGATGAAATTATTCAAGCTGCAATCCACCGGGAACTGAATCGGGGTGGGCAGGTCTTCTTTGTTCATAACCGGGTGAATGACATTGAACGTGTGGCTCGAAAGCTACGTGAATTAGTCCCCGAAGCACGCCTTGAAATCGGGCATGGTCAGATGAAAGAGTCAGAGTTAGAGCGAGTGATGGTCGGGTTCATTAATCATGAATTTGACATTCTGCTGGCCACCACCATCGTTGAAAGTGGATTGGATATTCCAAATGCGAATACGATCTTTATTGATCAGGCCGATCGCTATGGTTTGGCAGATTTACATCAGCTTCGTGGGCGGGTTGGCCGCTATAAGCATCGTGCCTATTGCTATCTCTTAGTCGATCAGCACAAACATATCACACCGGATGCAGCGCGAAGGCTACGTGCTATCGAAGAATATTCGGAAATGGGTGCGGGCTTTGCGATTGCGATGCGGGACCTGGAGATTCGCGGAGCAGGGAACCTATTAGGATCTCAGCAGTCCGGACACATTGCGACCGTTGGATACGAGTTCTATTGCTCCTTGCTTGAAAATGCGGTTCGTCAGATCAAAAAACAACCTCCGAAACTGGCGATCGATGTTGAAATTGATTTACCCGTTGATGCTTTTCTGCCGGAAGGTTACGTGACCGATATTCGTGCGAAGATAGACTTTTATCGGCGTTTAGCGAAGTTGGAAGATTTTCAGCAAATCCACCAGCTTGAAGAGGAATTAGTGGATCGTTTTGGCCGTGTGCCTCAAAGCGTTCAACAACTTCTCCAACTCGCAGAGATCAGACTGGAAGCTGCGATTTGGCAGCTTACTTCGATTAGTCTCGAAGACCGGTTTTTGCGAATTCAGTTTGTCGACCGGCAGCGGATTGAACAGTTGGCACGCAATACCAATGGTGCGCTGCGGATTGTTGATCAGAAGAGTGCTTATATGACGATTCCGGCTGGAATTAATAGTGATCACAGTATGATTGGGTTTGTCAAATCGGTGTTGCAGCCTCACGCGAATAATTCTTAGAATTGGACGACCGCCTATCCCGTCTTCATGGATGAAGGATAAACAGTCAGCGGTAAAATATGGAAGGACCGGAATTCCGGGGAACTCCTTTAACGTCCACGCGTCAAATACAGGTATTGTGCGAAGATAATGAAGTATCAGGTCATCTTGTCTACCACCGTTGTGGCGATTTTACTTGCGTCAGACATTCGTCCACTGTTGGCTCAGCCGTTTGCACCAGGGGTTCCTGCCGTCCGAGGAGCATCCCAGCCGGTAAACAGCAGTCAAAACCTCGCTCAACCGACAAGGCCAAGCCCCGGATTCGTTCCGGTATCCGGTGCTCCGCGAATAGCAACTCTTTCAAATATTAGTGCTGCAGCAACTCCTCAAGCAACTTCACAGAACCGTGTGATTAACGATGTTTATGAACCGACGACCGTTCTCGCGACAGTAGGTCCTGAATACATTCTTGCCGGCGATTTGATTCCTCAGGTGGAAATGGTTATGTGGTTGATGTTTAAGGACAGTCCTCCGGAAGAAATGGTTAAACACAAAAAGCAAATTGATGCTCAAAAGGAAATGTTGCTTAGAAATCTGCTGTCACAGGCGATTGACTCGAAGCTTCTTTTTTTGGCATTCAAGCGATCGATGAAGCCCGAGGAACTGGAACAATTCGAAGAGCGGGCGACGGAGATCGTTGATAATGCATTTGTGACATCGATTGACGAGACTCTTGCGCTGGTCAAAGCCGCAGACAAGCAGGAGATGAAACGTCTACGGGCCAAAGATATTCAAATTACTCAGCTATGTACATTAATGGTGGAGCATGATGTCGAGTCCTTGCGAGAGTTGGATGCCATCTTACGGAAATTTGGTAGCTCGCTGGATCAGGCCAAAAATTCTTTTGCTGAAACTAATTTTGGACGACAGGCAATTTCACTGGATGTGAAGCTCAAATATGAAATTACTCATCAGGATATGCTCGATTACTATCTCGAGAATAGCGAGGATTATCAAATTGACGAAGCGGTGAGTTTCCAGCAGTTAACCGTGCAGTTCAAAAACCATGAAACGAAGCAGCAGGCGTATCAAAAAATATGTGCTCTCGGTAACAAGGTGCTTCAGGGAGCCCCGTTTGAGAAAGTCGCAATCTCGCATTCCGAAGGCCCTAAGGCCAAGTTGGGGGGGGGGTACGAGAATATTAAAAAAGGAGATCTTGTCAGTGAAAAGGTAGAAACGGTTGCTTTTGATATACCGGTCAATCGTATGAGCCCGATCATTGAGGATGAGAAGGGGTTCTATATTATTCGCATTCACCATTACCGTCAGGCCGGTAAAGAAAAGTTCACCGAGGTGCAGGGTGAAATCGAACAGATGATTACAAACCAACGCCGTAACGATGCGATTCAGAAATATATCAAGCAGGTCGGCAATCACGTACCAGTTTGGAATCGTCTGGAAGAGAAGAAGCCATAGCTCAGGGTTTAGCCTTACCCTTCGAAAGTAAAATGAAAGCCTCGCTATAAGCCGGACTTATAGTGGGGTTTTTTCTATGTAAAACATGACTGTGCGTCGGCTATTAAACTCGTTTCAAAATGTTATAGTAGAGGAATACTTAACCTACCTGCTACCGGATCAGACCGATCTATCATCGTTAATAGGCCAAGGAATGCACTGTATGTCGGATGTTGCAAAGCTTTCGGTCGGTGAACACGAACTCGAATTACCCGTCGTCGTAGGCACTGAGAATGAACAAGGGCTTGATATTAGCAAGCTTCGCGGTCTTACTGGAATGATCACACTGGATGAAGGTTTCGTCAACACAGGATCGACACGGAGCGCTATTACTTTTCTTGACGGAGAACAGGGGATTCTTCGCTATCGCGGTTATGCGATCGAAGATATCTGTAAGAATTGCGACTTCATTGATTCAACACTGCTTTTATTAAACGGGGAACTGCCCTCGGAGGAAGAGCGCGCGGCTTTTCGTCAGTCAGTGATTGCAGACATGCAATTACCCGCAGGAATGGGTGATCTTATCAGGGCCTTTCCTCGGGAAGCACATCCAATGGCGATGTTAGCATCCTGTGTAAATGCTTTATCGACGCATCATCAGGATCAGGTCGATCCACTCGATCAAGCTCAAGTTCAGAATTCCACCCAGCGTTTGATTGCAACGTTGCCGACGATTGCGGCTTACATTCATCGTCATCGTACAGCGCAGCCTTTCGTCGCTCCTAATCCAGAATTGGGATACGTCGAGAATTTCCTGACGATGATGTTCGCGGACTCAGAGGGCGATTACGAAATCGATACGGACTTCGTCGCGGCGTTGAACTTGTTGCTCATTGTTCATCTGGATCACGAACAGAATTGTAGTACTTCCACGGTTCGCGTCGTAGGCTCTGCGAATACAAATTTGTATGCTTCGATTGCGGCTGGTGTTTGTGCTTTATGGGGCCCGCTTCACGGGGGGGCTAACGAAGCCTGTGTCAACATGCTGATGGACATTGCTGCTGACGGCGGTGATGTTGCCAAATATGTGGAAATGGCCAAAGATAAACAGAATGGTTTCCGTTTGATGGGATTCGGTCACCGGGTTTATAAGAATTACGATCCGCGTGCACGAATTATCAAAGGCGCCTGTGACGTGCTTCTGGAAAAGCTTGACCTCGATGACCCCCTCTTTGAAATCGCCCAGGCCTTGGAAAAGGTGGCACTGGAAGATGAGTATTTCGTAGCTCGTAAACTGTACCCGAATGTCGACTTCTACTCCGGTGTGATTTACCGGGCGATTGGTATTCCGGTTGAACTTTTCACGGTCTTGTTTGCCATGGGGCGACTCCCTGGCTGGATTGCACACTGGCAGGAATTACATGCCTCGCCGACGAAGCGAATTTGTCGTCCACGTCAGGTTTATACCGGACCAGAACTTCGCCAAATCTAAACGAGGGCTTCTTTAACTCTCTGGGTTGTGTGACTTTACGGATTAGGTGGAATAAGCTGCCTAATCGATACAACCGGCTAATTGCTATGTTCCTAGCTGTCGCGTGATTATTTGCCACGTTGATTGATTACGTCGATACGTAAAAAGAGGTGCCTTTGCCTCAATTTATGTTGCCGCATGGAAGCGATCAAAGTGAAGAAAATACGAACGCTACTGTATATAGCGACGTTATTGATGTTGGTGATTTCAGCCAGCGCTGATGACGGATTTTCAAAAGCAGTTCCTGTTGATAATGATCAACCGGTTATCAGTACAGTGAGCCTACACCCGGAGGGTAAGTTACTGGTAACGGCTGGGGATGATCACCTCGTTCGCGTTTGGGATCTGACTAGTGGCGTACAAATCAAACAACTCGAAGGCCATTCAGGCTGGGTACGCAGTTCAGCCTTTATCCCAAAGACAACTCAGATTGTAACTGCTGGCGATGATGGTAACGTCCATCTGTTTGATGTCGCGAGTGGTGAGTTGAAACGAAAAATTACTACCGTAGATTTTGCAATCTTGCGGGTGGCCATTTCGCCATCTGGCCAAGCGGTTGCTCTGGCTGGTTTTTCAAAAGATCTAAGACTGGTCGAAATTCATTCCGGTAATGTTATTCACTCGATCGATACTCAGACGGATGACATTCGCGCCGTTGCGTTTTCCAGTGCTGGAAAAGTTGTCGCTTCGGGCGGCAGAGATGGGGTGATTCGGCTTTGGTCGGTAGATACGGGGCGACAAGTTGGTGAGATAACCGCTCATCGACGACGGATCAGAGATATGCATTTTGTCGCCGATGACTCTTTACTTGTTAGTATCTCGGATGATCGAACGATGTTCGTTGCGAACTTAGAAGATGCTGCTGCAAGTTTTCGTATTCCACTGGGAGGTGTTGTCCCATTTGCTTTGACTGACTGTCGTAATGATGAAGTTGCCGTCGGCGGAACAGATAATCAGATCGCTATTTGGAATCTGCAAAAACAGACTGTTCGGAAGGTCTTTCAGGGACATACTGGCAGCGTCACGTCACTGGACTATATCTCTCGGCCAGATGGCTCAGGAGGTATCGTTGTATCGGGCAGCTTTGATACTTCGGTTAGAACCTGGCCCTTGGGCCCGGTAAATCCTGTACGAGTGCGAGTCAGCGAGCAGTCACCGTCCTCCCCCAAGTAAAGATCCAATGAAAAAATTGACGACCACACTAAAATCAATGCTTAGCCGCGATCCCAAGCGGCGTCGCCCGCTGATGGCGGCGCAACTTGGTGGATGCGAGTTACTTGAGGCTCGCTGCCTGCTTGCTGCCGATGTATTGCAACTCGGGGTTGTTTATACCGAGAATGATCTTGGCTCGGATGCCAGTGGGGATACACTGGAGATTACGTTTGCTCAGGGAGTTCCCAATACTGAGTTGACCCGAATGATTATTCATGGTGATCACAATGATATTGGCTTTGATTCGGGCGATATCCTCTTTGATGTTCAGGAGCAGGGCATCGGGGCTGATCAGGCCTTTCCATTTACAATTGCGCAGTTGACGGCCCAACATCCAGGAGCAACGGTTTCCGCGACAGTGCAGGATGGCAGCAGTACACTCATTCTTGATTTTCAGGATTTTGTCGCTGGTGATCGAGTTGTTTTAGAACTTGATGTCGACGAAGTGGAAATTGCTCTTAATGGCTCTGAGGCAGAAAAGAATGAGGGAATCGACCCGATCACTTCGGGAATCGAATTTCAGGGAGTTCGGATCGTAGCTGAGTTCGCCGCCGAAAGCTATTTGGATGCCGGATCTATGGGCGTCTTTCGTAATCGTTACGACGCAGCTTTGCAGGCATCCTCACTAGATCTTCCTGAAGACGATGCCAATGGAATGCGAGACCGAACCGCGGCTGCCTTTCTTTCGGTCCATCAAGTGCCGTTGCCCGTCAGTATTACCGGCTCGGTATTTATGGATATCGATAATAATCAACAACGTGACCAACAGGATTATCCTCTTGAAGATGTACAAATCGAACTCTGGAAACTCCAATCCGTCGGCTATGTTCCCACGGGGGAAATCACAACGACTGATGCTAGTGGTGCGTATGGTTTTGGAAGCCTCGAAATCGGTACCTACGAAGTCAGAGAAGTCCAGCCAGGCGGGGTGATTGATAGTGTTGCGTTTGCAGGGGAATTAAAGGGACAAGTGGCCGGAACGGTACTGAATCCTAACGTGGTCTCCGGGATTATTATTTCGTCCGGTGGAAATGACGTAACCGGTGTTGATTTTGCCGAGACCGATTGGGCCAAAGTTCGTGGTGTTGTGTCGTCGGATAACTACGGCCCCTTGGGTAATGTGACCGTGCAACTCGTGTGCAATGATGGAGAACTGGTAAGAACGACTGTCACAGACAATGCCGGTGTTTATGTGTTCGAAGAAGTCACTCCTGGTGCCTGCTGGCTTCATGAAACAACGCCCGTAGGGTTTTTGGACGGGCCGGATTTCCCAGGAACGGTCAATGGTATCTCTCAAGGTACTTCAGATGGGATCGACAGTCTTGGCCCAATTGACCTGCTTGCAGGTGATGAGGCTGTTGAGTATCATTTCACCGAAATTCGTCCGGCAGTCCTCTCCGGGATAGTCTTCCGTGATGGAGATTCGTACGTTGTTCATACTCAGGAGGATGTTCGGTTTAGAGGTAACGGTAAACTTGATAGCGATGATCTGAGAATTTCAGGTGTGACGATGATTCTGACGAATCATCGAAGCGGTGAGCAAATGGAGTTTACTACCAATCAACGTGGTGAGTTCACCTTTAGGGGGCTTGAACCAGGGGAATACACGCTTCAGCAAATCCAGCCCGCAGGCTATTACGACGGTCCGGACTACGTCGGTTCAAACCAAGGAGTTGTGGATTCGGCTGCTGATACGATTCACAACATCGATATCCTTGCTGGTCAGGTTGCGACAGATTATCTCTTCAGTGAGTATCAGGCAGAAATCATTCCATTTTCCGTTCCTGATGGGCTCATCCAAAAAAATGATGACTGGGAAGATGCTCCGGACTCAGTGGTTGGTACGGTCAAAGCACCTGCGGGGATAACAGGTGAAACAGATGACTCAGTAAGACAGGTCGTGAATGCTCGCCAGCAGATCCCGATTTACTCGGGACAGAACACCACACAATTTAGTGCAAATGTATGGCATTTGAGTGTTATTGACGGTGGGAATCCGCGTGGTGAATTACGTCCCGCTAACGTGGGGCAGTTGAGTTTGGTGGCGACGTCGGTGGTTCGTGTAGACGCTCGTTGGAATCCGCCGACCATGAATTCGGGGCGTTGGGAAGCCTTATCCATTTGGGGTGACCCAATTGATTTACAACACGTTGTACTTGGTGATGCGAATGCTCAACCGGTGGCCGGCGACTTTAACGGAGATGGAATGACGGATGTTGCCATTTTCGTCGATGGTTATTGGTTTATTGATATCAATGGCAACGGGAAATGGGATGAAGAAGATTTGTGGGCCCGTATGGGAGATCACGAAGATCAACCTGTTGTCGGCGACTGGGATGGTGACGGCAAAGACGACATTGGAATCTTTGGCCTCCAGTGGCCCGGCGATGATGCAATTATTGAGCAGGAACCTGGGTTGCCTGATGCAGCCAATAAAATCAAAAAGACACTCCCCAAGAATGTGCCACCGAAAGAAGCGGCTGCTTCTCGTCGTCGCTTGCTCCAGAAGTCATCAACAGGACAGGTTCGTGCGGATGTCGTGGATCATGTATTCAAATATGGTCGTCAGAATGAAATTGCTCTTGCTGGCGATTGGAATGGCGATGGTGTTGTAAATATTGGTACCTATCGGGATGGAACCTGGAGATTAGATCGTAATGGTGACGGCCGCATCTCCCAGGGGGATGAAATCTTTCAGTTAGGCACGTCTGATGATCTGCCGATCGTCGGTGACTTTGATGGCGATGGCATTGATGATCTTGGAATTTACCGCAATGGTGTTTGGAAGATTGATCTTGATGGCGACCGGGACTTCAATTCAGTGGATGAAGTCTTTCAACATGGTGCTCCCGGAGACACGCCTGTCGTTGGTGACTTCGATGGGGATGGTGTAGATGATATTGCCGTTTATCGTGCAAACAAAGCCGGATAATCGTACCACTTTATATAAATCGCTGTTCAGGCGTTCTTTAGTGATTCCGCTTCGGATGTGATTGTTGCGAGCTCTGTTTCTAAAGCCTTCAATTCCCCAGGCTCGTCGTTCTGCTGTTTAACACACATGATTTTATGTTGCAGGTCTTTCTGTTTCTTGCGAATGACGGCAAGGCGTTTCTTAGCTTTTTTATCCATCGTTTAGGATCCTTCTTCGTTGGTAAATGGAGCGACAGCGGGAATGGTTGGTTCGACCGTTGGTGTTGTCGTGCCGGGGGTATTTGTCTTGGAAGGCAGGTCACGTGGAGCAATTTTCATCACACCTGCACAAAGGACTACCGCAATGGCTGCAAGCATATTGATTTTCCCCCAAAGGACTTCATTCTGCTGGAATTTAAGGGCTTCTTCACTACAACCTGTGAGGAGCGAACTGACATAAAAGACTACCGCTACTAACACAAGTTTTATAACGAATGCTCCCGTATAGATCGGATGAAGATCGCCTTGATAGGCCAGAAAGGCATTGTAAAAACCGCTGATGATAATCGTCCCTGCACAAATCATAATGACTTTAGCCCACGTGCGTTTGATCTTCCCCTGAACTTGGGTGGCATTACTATTATCACGTAACGCCGGAATTAAAACCGTGTTCATGAAGATAGCACCACCAACCAAAATAATGGAGGGAAGAATATGGGCCCAGCGGGAGAGAAGTTTAATGTAATCAATAGATTCCATAGTAAGGTTTTCTACTTCTCCATAGATTGATAAGTGGTTTTAGCAACTTCGAAAGCCTGCTCGGTCGAATTGATTTTGCCCTGTAGTTGTTGATCCCTTACTTCTTTAAGCACTTTAGAGAATACGGGTCCCGGCGTCATGCCCAATTCAATAAGGTCTGTTCCCTTCAATAGCTCAGGCGGATTTAAGTCCTTTGGGTTAAGTGCCAGCTTTTCTTCACAGAATTGAATACCGGAAGGGTCCGTTTTATCAGTCGCGACGAATGCCTTGGCAAGCGTCAACGCGTCTTGGGCAAGTGGATGGACGAGGGTGCGTTGCACTTTTGGCCAGAACTCGGTGTGGGCTGAAATCAGCTGAGTGATATGTTGCAGTATCCAAAAAGTACTTTCAGCCACTTCATTCGAAGTTTTCATGGATTTGATGGTGCGACGAACATCTATGGCAGTGAGTTCTGGAGAAAGAATGTGGTAGATGGCTGCCAAGGTGAGTGAGAATTTATTTAGTGGAAGCTGGGCGAGTACTGACTTTAGCTGGAGGATGGCTTTCGCATCAGCATTCGTTTCCGGAAGAACATACGGAAGAAGAGTGGTTTCACAAAGCAGGTCGATCCCCCGTAGACGATGTGGGGAGGAAAGCGTTTTTTCCAATTCAATGAGGATGCGTTCACGCGAGACCTGGTTGAGGTTATCGACATATCGACAGACAGCATCGAGAGTGTTTTGTTCGATCTCGAAGTCAAGCGTTGTTGCGAAACGAACGGCACGCAAAATTCTGAGTTTGTCTTCTTCAAAGCGTTCAGTCGGATCACCGATAGCTTGGATTCTACACGCTTTCAGATCTGCCAGACCTCCTACAAAATCAAGAGTTTCCATGGTCTCAGGATCAAGGAACATGCCATTAATGGTAAAGTCACGACGAAGAGCATCTGCTTCAGGCGTACTAAAGGTAATCTTGTCGGGCCGGCGCCCATCGGTGTAAGACTGGTCTTCACGGAAGGTCGCGATTTCAATGTTCCCTTGTTCTTTGGAACCAATCAAGGTAATCACCCCGAAAGAAGCTCCGATGGCCAACGTGCGTTTCTTCCCGAAGAGCTCTTGAATCTCTTCCGGCATAGCATTGGTGGCCACATCAAAGTCCTGAGGCCTGACACGCAAGTGATGATCGCGCACACATCCACCAGCCCAATAGGAAATGAAGTCCGCGTCGCGTAGTTGTCGCACTGTTTTCACAGCAAACTCACGAGCTTTTTCGGCGTCAATGGATTGCGTGTTGGCCATAGATAGAACATAACAGTTTGAGTGCATTTATGTAGTCGTTGACGGATTGAAAATTGAGGGGGGCAGTAATGAGCGAATTAGGATTAGAGATTTCCGTGGCTGAAACAAAAACGCTTCTGGATTCAGGGGCGGACTTTTACTTCATGGATTGTCGTGAGCAAAACGAATGGGACTACGTCATGATTGAGGGGGCTGAGTTGCTTCCTATGAGTGAAATTCAGGAGCGAATTGATGAGTTGGAGCCGCAGAAGGAACGACACATTGTCATTCATTGCCACCATGGAGGACGTAGTTTGCAAGTGGCTCAATGGTTACGCCAACAGGGTTTTGCTCAAGCGCAAAGTATGGCGGGAGGGATTGATGTATGGAGTCAGGAAGTTGACGACTCTAAACCACGGTATTCATAATTGACCGACCGGATCATTTTGGAAATTGATTAGTAGAGAACTGTGATGACAACTGCATTTGTAACTGGACCCACGGGATGTATTGGCGCCGCGACCGTACAGTATTTATTGGACCATGGTGTGCAGCATGTGGTAGGGATGAGTCGCAGAAAAGACTTTAGTCGCCTGGGACCTGAGTATCACGATCGGTTGGAATTTGTTGAGGGGGATATTACTGTACGGGAGCAGGTGCAGAACGCAATTTCATCGATCGAGCCGGAATTGATCATTCATTTGGCGGCATTTCAGACTCCGGATTGTATGGCCCGCCCGCTGCAGGGAATGGAAGTTAACGTGATCGGGACTCGTAATGTTGTCCAGGCTGCGTACCAATTGGGAGATAAGTTGGAACGATTGGTTTTGGCAAGTAGTTCGGCAGTCTATGGTCCACGTGAAATGTATCCGAAGGAAACGGTTACGACGGACGTCCCTTATCGGCCCGCGAATCTTTATGGTTATTGGAAGGTGTGTAATGAAGGTATGGGGCAGGCCTTTCATCGAGAGACCGGGATTCCCACCGTTTGTATCAGACTGTCGACCTGTTATGGACCCGGACGGGATCTGGGTATGACATCTGCACCGACGGCCATGCTGAAATGTGCTGCTGCGGGTGAGTCATTTCGCATGCCTTACCAAGGGCGCGAGCATTTTCACTTTGTGGGAGACGTGGGGGCTGGCTTTGCGGAAGCAGCCCTGGCCTCCTTTGACGGGTACGGAGTTTTTAATTTGCGTGGAATTACGATTCATACAGAGACATTTATTGAGACGATACAATCTGTCGCGGCGGAGCTGGGGATTGCGGATTTGGATGTTGGGATTGCACAGGGAGCTCAGGGAATGCCGTTTGTGAATGATTTGGATGCCGGTGCTTCTCTTGCGGCATTTCCCAATATGCCTCTTACGTCGATGGAAGACGGGATCCGGATTTCGCTTCAGTCTTTTCG
>Ga0115011_10000242_pt1 | contig 49658 bp, 38 predicted proteins | sample TroAtlMetagenome_2_FD_88705 | JGI IMG/M metagenome (GOLD analysis project Ga0115011, IMG submission 88705) | Marine eukaryotic phytoplankton communities from Atlantic Ocean - Tropical Atlantic ANT8 Metagenome | ecosystem: Environmental > Aquatic > Marine > Oceanic | place: Tropical Atlantic... | reverse complement strand
TTTACAGTAATACCATGAACATCTCCATGTTGCTCAACCCATTCCCATGCTAGTTGCCCATCAGGAATCGCTGAGAAGTTAATCGGGGGCAATTGATTTTGTAATTGCCATGGGTAATCAAGGTTTGAAGTTTCATTAAACACTGTAGCAGCAGCAGCTTCTTGTAACTCTGATTTAATTGAAGCAGATAAAGAAGTACTATCTGTAAGCCCTACTGGTGAATTTCCAGTAATTGTGGCATATAATACACAAGATGCCAAATAACTTCCAGAAAGAGAAGGATGACTTCCATCACCAGTATAAAGATCATAAAACAAATTACCAGAGTCTTCTGGTGTTTTTCCTGATGCTTGTACATTCTCATAAACATGTTTGAAAGCTAAGCCAACTGGTGCAATCCAAACATCTCTATTTGGTGTACTAAGATTATCTCGATAGTCAATATATCCATCTTCTAATCTTTCTTGCATACTTAAGAAATCAGGATAAAGAACTTGATTGTTAGAATCGCCATTTCTTCTACCCCATGTCATCATCAAAATCGATTCAGCACCAACATCTTCTGCAAATCCATCAAGAACTTGAGCACCTGCAAGACTATCTTGCCAATATGCAGTATTACGATATAATCCTGGAATCTGGCTTTGATCTTGTAATACAACATAATCCCATGCAGTGCCATCATTGAGTGTTGTATTCCATGAATGTCCTGAGGACTGAGCATTTTGTGAATGTCCATCTAGAGTCATCCCTCCACCAGTTAAACTGTCAACAGTAGTAGCAACTCCTCCACTAACCATTCCATCCTGAACTAATGAAGCAAGGTTATTTGCAGATGTGTAACTATTACCATACATCAGAATATCAAAAGGTGCAGATGGTGCAAACTCATGATTTTCTAAAGGTTCTAACTCTTCAGAAAACATCTGTCCAAATGGTACCGCAACAAACAGCAACACCAATACAACTGACACTAAACCAGAGCGCATGTAATCTGATATTCAGGGTAGTATGATAACTGATTCGGTGAATCAGTATCGTTTATTATTCTAGATTTCAGAATCTGTCAGCATATTGCATAGCATATGCTCTTGCTTGTTCTTCTGTATATCCTTGTGCTACTAACTGTTGGATGTATGCTTCCATACGAGGGTTAGTTGCTGCTGCAGGAGCTGCTGCCACTGGTGCTGCTACTGGAGCCGCTGCCATTGGTGCTGCTTGTTGAGGTGCTGCTGCAACTCCAAATTGTTGTGCAGCATAAGCACGTGCAGTTTCTTCAGGATATCCTTGAGCCATCATTTGTTGAACATATATTTCCATTTGTCCACCAGTTGGATCATCGTAACCCATTCCAAACTCATCATCATCTCCTCTTCTACGAAGAACAAGTACTGAAACTACGATTGCAATCAATACTGCTGCAACTAATCCTAATGCAATTGGTAAACTTCCTCCACTAGCAGCATCAAGTCCTAATGCGCCACCAAGAATTGGTTCTTCATCTGGACATCCATCATCATCTTCGAAATTATTGACAACTTCTGCTTCATCGACACAAGCATCTGGATTTACACCTGTTGGATTATCTCCAAACCCGTCTCCATCTGTATCACTCCATTGAGTTGGTTCATTTTCGTACTCATCAGCACACTTTTCTGCACCACAATCTTTTGGAAGCCAATTTGATGTAGGATCTGAATAACCATCACCATCTGAATCTGGGCATCCAAGCCTATCTTCTGTAGATGTTCCTGCAGCTAATAAACATGCATCTGCTTGATTACCTGTTTGATTATCTCCATATCCATCACCATCTGAATCTTTGTATTGTGTTTCATCTTCAGGGAAAACATCCATTGTATCTGGCCATCCATCTCCATCAGTATCTAAACAACCCATTGGAACATTGTCATTTCCTTCAATTCCAGATGTACCTGCTACGAGAGGACATGCATCTTGATTCACAGCTAAGAACATGTAACTTCCAGGCCATGCTTCATCACGTGTATCTTCCCAAGATTTGTTACCAAAGTTATCTCCAAAGCCATCTCCATCAAAGTCTGTCCATTGTGTTGGTTCATCTGGTAAAGCATCTGCACATAGACCATATTGGTTAGTACATCCTGTAGTTCCCCAATCAGCATCAGGGTCTGAGAATCCATCAGAATCAGTATCTAAACATCCTCTTCTATCAAATTCTGAATCTCCAGCTACTAACATACAGTCATCAGCATTAGAACCAGTACTATTGTCTCCATATCCATCTTGGTCAGTATCTGCCCATTGTGAAGGATCTATTGGGAATGCATCTCCTGTTCCATCTGGGTGTGCTGGCCATGAATCATCTGGATTAGACCATCCATCTTTATCTGTGTCTACACAACCTTCTCTATCGTGCATGGATTCACCATATTCAAATTGACAATCATCCATATCGTCTGCTACTCCATCATTATCATCGTCTAAATCTTCTCCGATGTCTTGACATCCATCACCATCTAAATCTGTAACAGGTTCAACTAATACTGAAGATGTCCAATTGATATCTCCCTTAGGACAAGCATCATTAGGATCTAATACTCCATCATTATCATCATCTGTATCTTCTCCAAAATTATTATTCTTGGAACCTTCATCATTACAACCATCTACATCGTGATCATTGCTTACTGTATTACCTTGAGCATCTAAAGTATCTTGTCCAGACATCCAATCTAAATCACCTTTAGGACATTTGTCCTCACCTTTGTATGAAGGCATACATGTAATTGACATATTGTTTCCATAACTTGTTGGACCTCCAACATCACAGATGTGGTCTCCATCATCATCGAAATCTTCATCTAAATCTCGGCAACCATCTCCATCATAATCTTCTGCTTCTACAGAAGTCCATGAAGGATTTTGTAAAACTCCGTATTGACAGTTATCTGATTCATCAAGAACTCCGTCATTATCATCATCAAAGTCACATGCATCTCCACCAAATGGTTGATTGGATTCTTCATCTTGCCCTAATATTCCATCCTCATCATAATCTTCTTGGCCTTCATTTGCTGTTTGTGGACAATTATCATCTGGATCATTAATGCCATCTCCATCGAAATCTTTTGGACCTAAATCAGGGAACCAAAAGAACCAATCATAATAATCGGCTGTAAATTGTGTTGATGTGTCTCCATTATCTACAAATTGAACCTCTCCATACATCCATCCACTAACTTTTGGCATAGCATCATTTGCTAAGAAATAAGGACTGACTCCCCAAATTGCTGATTCTGTTCCATCCATTGGCTTAATTGCATTAACAATGTTAAATGTACCACTAGGTTGCATTACTGCCAAATAATTTGCATAACCTTCCCCTGAAGGTTGTGAATAATATGTAGTACTACTTGGTTGTAAAGTTACTCCTCCCAAATCAAATGTACCATTATACAATCCAGAAATTGCGATTTCACCATTAGGTCCTACTGCAACTTCTAAAATATTCTCAGTAGATTGCTGAACAGCACTTCCATAAGACATTCCCATTGTCCATGAATAATCAGTAGTATCCATTTTACCCATGAATACATCTGCAGAACCACCGTTTGAACTGTATTGTGTATCTAAATCAATATTAGAACCATAGAATCCATGTACTATCATTTCTTCAACATCTGAAACAACCATTCCAGTGATTTGTGGTCCAAAATACAATGTTGTATCGTCAACACCATCTCCATCTGTATCTCTTGATTCTTCAATATCTCCACCATCAACTTTCATTGAGTGATCCCAACTTCCAGTGTTAGTTAATGCACCAAGAGCGTAAGCAGCAGTTTGCTGACCTGATACTTGATGAGTATCACTACCCATTGTAACTGAAGTTTGGAATGCTACAGCAACATGTATCAGTCCTTCTTGATCAACAGTCAAGATACCAATATTATTGTCTGTTGCTGAATTTTCAGTATTAGTTACCCATCCTTGCTGTCCTATTGAACTGTACTTTGTAATAAATCCATCAGATGAACTATCTCCAGTAGCACCAACATTTGAATCTGAACAATCTGTAGAACCTGGTATTGGCCCTCCTACTGCTGCTTCTGTACCTAACATTCCTCCAACATAAATTCCAGAAGAATCAGCATCAACAGCCATTGGTGCAAAATAACAATTTTGTAATGAACCTAATGCAGTACCAACGTTTAGAGCATCGGTATGGATATATTCTACCCAATCCCAAGCACCTAATGCACTTATTTTAGCCACAAAACCAAATGGAATTCCAACTTCTGCTGTATCACGAATTGTCGCTCCTGATGAACTAACAAATGAGATGTTTTCAGAAGTATAAGCTTCACCAACAACAACTAATCCTCCATCTGAAGTCATAGCAGCATCATTGATGTATATTTGTCCATAATACATATCGTCTTGTCCATCACCATCTTCATCTATGCCCATGTTTAGCAATCCACAATCAATACCAGCAATCCATAACCAATTACCATCAGAGTCCATTTTTCCTAGCATTCCTGAATTATAACAATATGATCCTTCGCTAGAACCTCCATCATCATAAGTAATTGTATGTGCTCCTAATGTTGCAGTATAATCCATTGAAAGGAAATTAATTGCCCAAGTATAGATGTGTTGTCCATCAGTTAGGCTTTCTTGAGCCAATGTTGGGAAATCCTGAGATGCTGAAAATACAGCATGTCCAGATGGTGTTTTAGCAGAACTAAATGAACTACTATCTTCCATTCCAGGATATAATTCCAAATTTTCTTTCATTGATTTTTCGTTTGTTTCCACATTACTAATTGTGGCTAAAAAAGCCGAATTAACAAGTAGAAATAATACTACTAAACTTATCACAATTTTCGCTTGACCGAATACGCGTTGCTGGGTCATATAACAGTGTGAGCAGAACTCCCACTTTAATCAATCCCTTTCAGTTCTCCTCTGAAATCTAATATCTTGCCATTTAATCCATTAATTATTTTCTTTCCATCTATTGGAGAAACAAAAGCCCAAGAAGGCACTAATACTCTTTTAGGCCTACACTCTATAGACTTTTTATCGATTCTCCACCACCTCAATAATTTACCTGAATTCAACTCAGAAGTACTAATTGATTCATGTCTTCTTTCATCACATAATCTATTGAGGTTATTTCTTATTTTTTCATTAGAATTTGAAGATGAAACACACAAGATTGGAACTGAAGGAACTTGGTGAATATTATCGAGTTCTTTTACCAAAGTTAACTCCTCTGAAAAATTATCTTCTAAGATCACCCACTCTCTTTCTTCTGTTGAATTTTCAGGCCCAATTAAATTCCCCTTGACTAACCAAAAGCATAGCTCTAATAGAATTGGTTGACAAGGTACTTGAGAGATTCCAAGTGATTCCAAAGAATCATTAGGGTTAATGTGAGATTTTATACAAGTCAAATTCCCATTACTTATTCTTGAATAAATAGAAGAAGGTTCAATTTCAATGCTAATTATCTCACTTTCATTACTTTTCACGATATTCGATTCCTGTTTATTAGGGGATCCATCTAATACACTATATCCAATTAATAGTGCAAGTTTATCTCGGCCCCATAAATCAACTTTTACTCCCTCAGGACATTGATGAGGAATATCTACATTATTTTGTCCCTCTACTACAATAATATGATCTCCATCTGGAGCATCGACAAGCCATGCTTCTAATTCACTTCTACCAAAATCCATCCAACTTTTCCCAGCGGACCATATGTATTGCCCTTTTTTTGCACCAATATTAATCATGGTTTCTGGCAAATATCTTATTTTCCCATAACACCTAATTTCAGAAATTATTAATGGATCGATATGTTCTTCGAATTGAACACCTAAAGAGGATAATAAGTCCTCAAGCCTTGTCTCCATTAATACTGCTGAGTCACAACAAGAACTTAGTTTTCACTAAATTCAAAGGTTAGATTTCAATGAAAGTAATTTACTTCTTCCTGCATCTAAAACTGCAATAGTACTTACAGGGAATGGTTTTCCACATAAAGCACCTAAGTCTCTGTTTACAATATCAACTCTATACATTGTTATTCCTGAAAACTCCGCAGATAACTCTGTAACATATTCTTCTGGACAATTCATTGAAAATATAATCAATTTCGCTTTGCCATCTGAACAAGAACTCTTGCTTTGTTTTTGTCCGTAGATAAGTTGTCCTGTAGTAGTTGCATCTTTTAATTCTCTAAGTACATCCATTTTTTCACCTCATTTATTCTTCTGGAATATAGTATAAATCAACACTTCCTGTTCCTAGAGAAATTGGTTGACCTACAATAATATTTTCAGCAACACCAGTTAAGTTGTCTGTTTCTCCAATTACACCTGCCTTCAACAAGTGATTTACTGTAACTTCGAAAGCAGCACGTGCAAGAATACTGTGTTTAGTACCACTTACTCCGTGTCTACCAATTGCACGAACTGCGCCTTCACTAGTCATTACATCTGCAACCATCAATAGGTGACGTACATCAACATCAAGTCTTGCAGCATCAAGAGTTGCTTGCAATTCATTCATAATTGATTGCCTAGCAGCTTCAATCCCAAGATATTCGTAAATTTCAATGATATTATTTGTGTATGTTTTACTTCTATCAATTCCTTCAACTTCACTAACACGAGCCAAATTTGAACCAATAGTTGAAATATAAAACTCATCAGTTTGGTCATTTCTTTGTACGTTTGCTCTTTCAATATTTGGAATACCCTTAAGTCTTAAATCCCTTACTTTATCTTCTAATTGTAATAATTGTGTATAGGATGGTGGCTCAGAATCTAATCTTTCGAGATCTTCTGCTTTTTGTACACCAGGTATAATTACAATATTACGGGGCTTTGACTCACTGTCTACATCGATATACAATCTTAGTGCCTTTCCTAATTTATCTACTACTTCTCCACCAGACATTCCTTTTTGTTTTAGAACAGAAGGTAATAATTTCAATGTCAATCTACGTTGAGTAACATCAGTTTCAATATCCGCAATATTCTTTGTAGTTGTAACTTCAAGACTTGCAGCTAATTTTTTGACCTTACTTTCATTTGTTTTGTAATCTCCATCCAAATGTACAATCATAGTAGGAGTATTTGGTTTCTTTCTAGCATCTACAATTTCAATAATCCTAGGTAAACCTTGAGTTACATTCACTGTTGCTACACCAGCATAGTGGAAAGTACGCATGGTCATCTGAGTTCCTGGTTCTCCAAGAGATTGAGCAGTAATAATTCCTGCAGCCTCAAAGGGATCTATTTGAGATGAAACAAATGCATCCTTAGCCATTTTAACCATGTCTTTAGCCTCTTTAGCAGTAACTTTCTTTCGACCACGTTTTGTCAAAGCTTCAGATAAATCAGCAATTACTCTAGATGTTAACATTACTCCATCCACACTTTCATTGGCCTTTTGAATAGCATCATAAAATTCACTATTTTTGAATTCTACTATGTCTTCCATTTTTTCTTCAGATTTGTAATGATCTAAATCTCTTTTAATCACTTTTTTCCTTGAACGAGCAACTTTTCTTCTAACTACAGTTGTTTCTCCTCCATCTATTCCAGAATCTCCTCTTTTTCCAGTAGCATAACTAGAGATCATTTCATGGATTTTTTCAGCAGCATCACTACCTACTTCACAAATTTGAGCAATTTTTGCTGCGTCTAGAATTTTTACATCATCCCATTTACGGTCATCTGCAAGATTATGTGCATAATCTTCTTCAATTCCCATGTCCATTAATTTTTTCTTTGTTGCACTCTTAACTACCATCAGAAATCACCTTCCCCTGTTTCTTGATCAAATCCATCGCCATCTAACAATGATTCGAAGTCTTTATCTCCATGATCTGTATATGAATCTTCATTGGTTAATTGTCCAAATGTACCTAACACAGTATCTACTATGACATCAATATTCACTGGTTGACCATGAGCCGATCTACAAGGATCAATTCCGTCCTCTCCATAACTAAATTGTATGATTCTATCAGCAGTATTTCTAACAGATCTTCTATTATCTGGAACTACTTTCAAATCATCCATAGCATTAATCAATCTTCTTTGCATATAACCTGATTTAGAGGTCCTTACCGCAGTATCTACAAGACTTTCTCTACCAGATACTGATAGCATAAAGAATTCTGTAGGTTCTAAACCATGCTTAAATGATGATGCTACAAATCCTTTAGCTTGTGCACCTCTGGAAAGTCTTGGGAAGTGAGAAAGTACTCTGTCTTTGTATCCTCTTTCTAATCTCTTACCACGAACTTTTGCTTGCCCAATCGATGCAGCCATCATAGTAAGGTTATCCATACTTCCTCTTGCACCAGATATTGCCATGTTTACTGCTGAATTAAATCGTCCTGCTTTCAGCAATTCATCTTTAGCAATATCACCCGCTCTTTGCTTACCTTGGTCTAAAGCAATCATGATATCCTCTTCAAGTGTTTCAATAGGAGTTCTTCCTGGTCTAACTTCGTATCCTTTCCCATTTTTACCAAACTTTTTCAAGAATCCTTGAACTTCTTCACTTGCTTTTGAATTCTCAGAATTAATCATCTCTAAAGCCTCATCTGTAAGATCTTCATCATCAATACCTGTTGTAAACCCAAGTGATGTACAAGCTGCAATTGAAAGCCTTGTGAAATCATCTAAGAATTTAGCACCTCTTTCAGATCCATTTGTTTGAACTATTGCATCTAACAATCTACCGTCTTCTGCACCAATTGATCTTTTATCTAATGTTCCTGACACTTTACCTTCATTTACTTCCACAGTATCTTTTGATCTACTTGTAAACTGTATCTTAATATTATCTGGCAATAATAACCCTACAAGGTCGTGTCCTCTAAATCCTTTAACTAATTCTCCTTTGAATCCTTTCTTTGCAGCAGAATCAATAATTGCACCTGTCTTTGAACACATATCAATCTCTTTAGGTAAATCACCAACCCATTCTACTGAGCTAAGAATTTGTAAAGCATTTGATCTACGTACACCAACATCATCTCTTGAAAGCATAAATGCTCCAGAAATATGATCGTGTATTCCTCCAATTACAGCACCGCCATATCTTGGAGAAAGTATGTGCTCTTGAACTCTCATCAGAATTTTTGCTTCAGCACGTGCTTCTTCTCCCTGGATAACATGAAGGTTCATTTCGTCTCCATCATAATCAGCATTATATGGAGTACATACTGCTAGATTAAATCTAAATGTGTGTCCTTTCATTACACGAACTTCATGAACCATCATTGACATTCTATGCAAAGATGGTTGCCTATTGAAGATAGCAACATCTCCATCAATCATGTGCCTTTCTATGATATTACCCTCTTTTGGGTTTCCATCAGAATCTACTGTTTCTAACCTGTCAAATAAACGAGTCCTTTCATCATATTCATTGATTGGTGAACCACAATGAGGACATTCAATCTCAAGATGTTCTGGGAATTCACAACCTAATCCGTTTTCCCTTTCATAAATCCATCTTTGTTGTAATATTGCATCAGGATTATCTTCTTTCAAAGGCTTTCCATTTTCATCAATTCCTTCTAGATTTAATAATGTCTTTTCTAAATCTACTACATGTGTTTCTTCTACAGACCCATCAATATTCTTTTTTGATTGTAACTTTACAACAAGACCTGGTAAAAAGTTAGGAGCAAACATAGCCTCATTTAAATCAGGCCGCATACTATTTTCTGGCAAACAATCTGGGTTTAAACATCTAAATCCTGAATTAATATATTTCGATCTGTCTGTGATTCTGACACGCCTTCCATCAGGCCTTACTACATAGTTGACACCTGGATGGTTATTTGGCCCTCTAAGTATCATTTGCCTCATTTGTTCACGATTCCTACTATTTACACGAATAGGTACAGATAATTCCATTGCTACTTTTTCAGGTACTCCAACTTCATTTATTCCCAAATATGGGTCTGGAGAAATTACAGAACGTGCACAAAAGTTAACACGCTTACCTGAAAGATTACTTCTGAATCTACCTTCTTTACCCTTTAGACGTTGTGTAAGAGTCTTCAAAGGCCTACCTGAACGGTGTCTAGCAGGAGGAATACCACTAGTTTGGTTATCAAAATATGTGGTTATGTGATATTGTAATAACTCCCATAAATCTTCAACAATTAATTGAGGGGCACCAGAATCACGGTTTTCTCTCAATCTCTGATTGATTCTCAATACATCAACTAGTTTGTGTGTTAAATCATCTTCACTTCGATCTCCACTATCTAAAGTAATTGAAGGCCTAACTGTAATCGGAGGTACAGGCAATACTCTAAGAACTGTCCATTCAGGACGATTTGCAGTATCCATTCCAATGAAGATTAAATCATCATTAGGTATTCTTGTCAACCATTCTCGAATATCTCTAGGATTTAGTTTTCTTTCTGTACGTGTACCTGCCTTATTTTCAAATCTTTCTTTGAAAGTTGAAGGTTTATCGATCATGATTTTCCCTTGTTCTTCTCCACAATGCATACAAATACTTGCTTTTTTACCAGAACATACTTTTTCAATCATCTTAATTACTTTAGCAAATTCAGAAGAACCAACTCCATGTTTTAACATTATATCATTAACACGACCTCTCCAATAATCTTGCTCTGATAAAGCAGGATTTGATGGATGAGTTTCCTTCTTTTCATGTAATAATGCTCTTCCACAAGTATTACATGTAGATTTTAATGCTGTTTTAATATTGTTAATAAATCCAATATGAATTACTGGCAACTCAAGAAGTATGTGGCCAAAATGACCAGGTGAAGTGTCATACTTACAATTATCAGTAGGACAAATCATATTTGGCTCAATTACACCCATTCTAGGATCCATTAAACCTTGCTTAAATGCACGGCCATCATCACGATATGTGTCTGCAGTTTTTACTTCAACAGCACTCATTCTTCTAATCTCTTGTGGATCCATTAAAGTAAATCCAATACTTCCAATCCTCTTCGGTATCATTGATTGTGGGTTTCTGCTCATTTTCGGTCCTCCAGTTTAAGTCTCATAGCCACTCCGAGTGACTTCATTTCATCAAGTAATAATTTAAACGCATATGATGTTTGAACTTTGTATACTTCTGCTCCTTCTCCATGAATTGGACTTACATAAGTACGCTTTTTCGGGTCATACCAGGCAATATGCCCACTTTGGCCACAAACAAACATTTCTATTCCATCACTTTCATCAAGCAAACGATCTTTGATTACCATTGATGCACCGTGAGCAATCAAACAGTCACGCTCCATCTCTCCAAATCTTAGACCTCCTTGTCTAGCTCTACCTTCAGTTGGCTGTCTTGTAAGAATTTGTACTCTACCTCTACTTCTAGCATGTATTTTACCACTTACCATGTGGTGTAATTTTTGATAATAAATTACCCCTACAAAGATATCTACTGGATAAATTTCTCCAGTTTCTCCATTATACATTGTTTCTCTACCTGAATGATGGAATCCATTTTGTACAAGTCCTTCTCTAAGTGAAGATTCTTTTTCACCAACAAAAGCAGTACCGTCAATAAATCTGCCTTCCATTGCCCCGACTTTACCTCCAATCATCTCCATAACATGTGCTACAGTCATTCTACTTGGAATAGCATGCGGATTAATAATCAAATCAGGAATAACTCCATCTCTAGTAAATGGCATGTCTTCAGGCGGTACTAATCTTCCAATAACTCCTTTTTGACCATGCCTACTTGCAAACTTATCGCCTACTTCTGGAATTTTATTTGTCCTAACTATTGAACGGATTAATCTTCCACTTTCAAGTGATTCAGTAACGAATACATTAGAGACGTATCCTTTCTCTCCATGCCTAATTAACATTGAAGATTCTCTTCTTTCATGAGCCTGTAAGAATCCGCCTGTTCCTGTTTCCTCAAGGAATCTTGGTGGACTTGTTTTACCTACAATTACATCTCCACCCTTAAGTTCTACTTCAGGGATAGACAATCCATCTTTTTCTAGATGAGAATATGCCTCAGGAGTACGTAATCCCTTTACTTCAACTTCTCCAGTACCAGGAACTTCTATTTCTTCAAACTGACCTCCAGGATATCTACGTCTTTCAGAATTATATGTTCTTAAGAATGTAGATCTTCCTAATCCTCGATCTACACTTCCCTTGTTCATAATTACTGCATCTTGCATATTGTATCCATGATGGGACATTACCGCAACGACATAATTTTGGCCTCCAGGCCTTCTTAGGAATCTTGTTGATTCCATAGCCCTAGTTCCAACTAGAGAATTTTGGGGGTAATGTAAAACATGAAGTCTAGTATCTGGCCTCAATAAGAAATTTGCGGAGGGTAATCCAAGACTTTGCTTAACCATAGCTGTACCTCCAGTAACTCTAGGAGTAGAGTTATGTTCTGGATATGGAATTAAACTTGCACAGACACCAAGTATTAATTGTGGATCTATCTCAAGATGTGTATAATCCATATCTAATTCACGTTTTCCATCTTCTGTAACTTTTGTCCAAGTTAATGGGAATTCATGCTCTTCAGTTTCAAAATCTCCAGAAGGTAATTTAATATCTACTGAAATTTTTGCTGTTGTAGCCCTATCATCACCAATATTTGTCCATTTAATGCCTGTTTGAGATATTGGATATCCAGATTTAGGTGATAATTGTGGTAAAATAAATGGCCTAGATGCAATATATTGGTCCTCTTCTTCATCAGCATCTATCCATTCTATGTATCCTCTACTAACTAAATCTTTGAATTCAAGTTCTCTATTTGATAATTTAAGAAGTATCTCATTATTAACCTTTAATGAACCTCCATCAATAACTAAAAGCGGCCTTAAAATTCTACCTTTGTCTGTATTTATGAAAATATCCTTGTTTTCAACATCATGTCTTATCGAAACTTCAGGTCGTATTCTGCCTCTCCTTCTAGCATTTTTGAATTGATTTACTAACGACTTTGGCCTTTTATGTAATCCAAAAATATCTCCATCCACGTGAATCCTAGATCCGTCAGACCAATCTTCAGGCATAAATACATCCATCTCTTTCAATTGTAATTTTACATCCTCTACAGGGACATCTTCAGAAACATCTATCATTTGTGAAGCATTCTTAACTAATCCACAATTTTGACCTTCAGGTGTTTCATTTGGACACAATCTACCCCATTGAGTAGGATGTAAATCTCTTGCTTCGAAATGTGGTTGACTTCTTACAAGTGGACTTGTTACTCTCCTCATATGAGATAATGCTGAAAGGAATGTTGTCCTGTCTAATAACTGACTGACACCACTACGTCCACCTACCCAGTTTCCTGTTGCAAGTGCATGCATAATCTTAGAGGTTAGTACATCAGGCCTTAAACAACTTGAAATTTTTAAATCTCTTTTCCTGTTATGGTGCCTCTCTAATTGATATTTTAAATCTCTAGCCAATTGATTCATTGAAACTCTAAATAAATCTTCCATTAAATCTCCAGCTAATCTAACTCTCTTGTTAGCATAATGATCTTTATCATTAGGTTTACGGTTTGTGATTGCCATTTCTAAAACTTGTCGCACAATTCTACCAAGATATATCGCTTTTTTCATTCGAGCATCTTCTGTATCTCCTAAATGTGGCAATAATTCTCTGTCCAATAATTGTTGAACTCTAGCCTCTCTAAATTCTCTTTGTTGACCTGCAGCAAATTTCTTTTGTAACCAATCTAAAGCAGATTCCATATCTTTTGATAATCCGTATTCTTCTTGATCATTTACTTCATTAATATTAGCAACAATATACTTGAATGTCTCATGAGGTCCTGCGATTGCTCTAAAAATTTCTTGGTCTTCTTTAATCCCTAATGCTCTCATAAGCAATACTACTGGTATTGCTGTAGTGCCTACAGTTGATATTTTTGCAAGAAGCATTCCATCTCTTCTTTTTTCTACTGTCAATGGTTTCCTAACACCATCTTTTTGTGAAAATATTTTAGCTACTTCAGTATTCTTAGTATAACGTGTATTAAGTTCTACAGTTACTCTGTTTGGAGCTAAATCTTCTACTGAAATCAAAGCTCTTTCTGTTCCATTAATTATGAAATAACCTCCTGGATCAAGTGGATCTTCTCCAGCTTTTGTTAATAATTTGTTATAAAGATCAGCATTTTCCTTGTTTTTCTTTGGCTCGACAATAACATTGTCCTTCTTATCGCTATCTCCGATGTGTGCTGCTCTATAGACATGCCTTGGATGAACATTACATCTTTCTGAACGTACCATTATTGGCATATTCCCAATTGGTATCTTCTTTTCAGCAGGTCTTGCTTCACCATCTACGTAAATTGTACAATCCATTAGGATTGGACTTTGATATGTTAATTTTCTAAGTCTGCATTCTACAGGAGTTGCAGCATGAGAAGAACCGTTTGCTTCCTTGACTACTGGAGTATCTAATTGAATATTTTTTATTCTAACATAAATTTCCTGATCGATTACGTCAAGTTTGATAATCCCTCCGTTTCCATCATCTGGTTTTTCATCAGTACCAATACGAATATTTTGTACGATTTTTTCCATTCTACTTAATCTTCCATCTCTTGCTGTAATACAATCATCAAAAGATGCGATTTGGTGATTTACCAAACTACGGTCCCTAAAATATGAATCTACTATTTCTTTCATCTTTTCCTCTCCTTAACTTCCTTCTACAATTAATCTGTACGCTACAGAAAGGCCTGCTGTAGGACTTGGCCTAGTTACTCTTACTACTCTATCTGCCAACCATCCCGCTGGAAGACCTGGGTGTTCTTTGTCTTCTTCAGCAGCACGTATCATTTCTTGCCTTTCTTCAGCTTCTTTTAATGCTTGAATTGCAGGATCTGTAATCAAAATTTTAGGCAATAATTCTTTTGCTAATCTCGTAGAACCATCAAAATCTATACGAACTAAATCCCAAGGTGCTAATTCTTCTTCCTCAGCATCTATTGGTACCAATTCATGATGAGGCACTAGTACATGATTCAAGGGATTAAATTTAATTTCATGCTCTGGCATGTCAATTAAATCAATTTCCTTCATGCTAATTGTTATTTTTCGACTTTTGTTTCTTCGCCTGTTTGAACCAACTTCTTGTAAAACATTTAGCACAGTCTGAAGCTCTTCATCATCTCTTGATAATCCACAAGCTTTTGCAATGTCATCACTTGACATTTGTTTAATAGCAGCCATATTTCTATCAGTTGCTAATTTATGTGCTAGTTCTTCTCGAACTCCTAGTTCAGTCAAGCGCTTCTTTGTAGCACTTTTTACGACCATCTTTTCCACCAACACTCATGAAATCCAAACGGCCAGTAGATAGAGGTGAGCGGGCCTGACGGGATTCGAACCCGCGGCCGACGGGTTAAAAGCCCGTCGCTCTACCTGACTAAGCTACAGGCCCAATTGGAATACATGGGCAGGGGTCCGACCTAAGAGGGGATTAAAAGGCTAACTATTCGTCGCAAAAAATAAGGGCAGCGAAAAATGTCCAAAAAGGCAGGCTGAAAGCAAGATGGAATATTCAGAAAATGAAATAAAAAGGGCTATTTTAAAGCCTAAATCACATGTATGGACTTGCCCATTGAATAATAAATATGAATTAAGAATACCCAATACTGTTTATCCTCCGAGAGAAGATACAAATTTGCTTGCGGAAACTCTAATGACTTTTGGAAAAGTTAATGGAAATAAATTATTAGAAATTGGATGTGGTTCTGGAGTAATTTCAATTTTCGCAAAGACATGCGGATGGGATGTAATTGGGTGTGACATCAACCCCCTTGCAATTGCTACAAGCAGAGGAATCTCTGACAAGTATAATATCAAAAATATTGAATTTATTGAAGGTGGAATTGAACCCACTTCTGAGCAAACATACAATCTTTTTGAAAAGGGTCCATTTGACCTAATTGTTTGGAATTTACCATATCTTGAAAAACCAAAAGAACATGAATTATTAGGGCCATTGGAAGATGCATCCTTAGCGGATATCGGTGAAGGAAAAAATGGAAAATTACATGAGCTATTAATCAAAAAAATTGAAAAAGAAAAATGTTTGAAAAAGGAAGGGAAAATTATCCTAATACATAATGACCAAGGTGCTGGGAGAAAACTTACCTCAGATTGTAGAAAACTTGGATGGGCCAGTAGAACAATTAACAATAAAATCTTACAAGACGGAGAAAAATTAATTGCCACCTGTATTTGGAAACCTTGGGAATTATCTAAAAAAATTAAGTTGGAAGAAATAGATTCAACCAACTCTTATTCTCTTAGCAAAAAGTTGCCAAATGGAACGTTAGTCGTAGCAAAAAAACAAACCAAAGGAAGGGGTCAAAGAAAAAACGAATGGATACATCACCAGGGAGGATGGTGCGGCACTTGGACAATACCTCTTAATGATCTAAGTCCTTCAATAATTCAAGCAAAGGCGGGATTGGCAGTTTTAGATTCCATTGCTGCAATTAACTCTCTAGAATTACCAACATTTGATTCCATATCAATGGCTAAATTTTCAATAAAAGATATTTTTTTGAAATGGCCAAATGACATATTACACAAAAACAAAAAATTGGCAGGAATATTATCTGAAGCAAAAACACAAGGAAATGAAACTATTTGCATTGTTGGGATTGGATTTAATTTGAATGGGAAACAAACTAATTTCGAACAAATAATACCGAATGCAACGACATTAGAAAAAATAACTGGCAATTACTTTGAAAATGAAGAATGGGAAAAAATCTTACATGCATCAATAGCATCTAAATTTGAAATGAAAAAAGGAATGAAAATGACTGAAAAATCAAAAACATTGACAGATTGGTGGCTTTCAATGGAACAATTTAATAAAAATAACATAGCAATAATTAATTCCATAGAATACAATGTATGTTCTCTAAAAGAAGATGGAAGTCTTGGACTTATTACCAATGAAAGAAAGGTTAATTCAGAAATAATATGTGATGAAAATTATGATATCTCCTGGGACTTAAATTCATTTAACTAATTCGGCGTCAATAATTTCTGCGTCTGGTGTTTTTTCATCACTCAATATTCCAAAATAAACACCATATGCCGTCAAACCAATCCCTAGAAATATCATGAGGATGTTTGTAAATAAGTGCTCAGAGAAATTAGAACCAGATTTAACCGTCATTAAGATATATCCTAAAATTAAACTTAATCCAAAAACTAACCCTACATCAGGCAACTTAACTTCTGGAGCACTTCCCCCTCCCATATTACTTCCTAGCAGGATTCAATCATCAATCTGCCGCTGAAAATATTCGTCTAGCCTCGATCTTACAAGCCTAATCTTACCCGATGAAGTTGTCGAAAAAATACTGCACTCTTTGTCATTGAGTAATTGCTTAGTACCCTCATATTCTGACAATTTTACTTTGATAATGCAAGACCGTCTAGGCCCTTCATTAATGTAATCATATATTTTAATATCTGTACAATCAAGTATTTTCAAAAGAGAATCCTTAACTGATTTGAACTCCAAATAACCCTTATCAAATACTAATCCTATCCACCTATGTTTGCCTCTAGCGGCTTTACCAATTTTTGGCATTATATCCTTCCTTTAAGGGCGAGTATCTTAACTTGCCGACACCCACGCATAGGTTAATGGGAGATATTGGAACTACTAATAATTCTGATTTAGAAAAAATTACCCTCGTTTCGATTTTGAAAGATTTACTTGCAAAGGAAAGAAGAAGCCACATATTGACAATTGTGATTCTTGCACCAACACTTTATACTCTTAGTCAGGGAAATCTGATAACTGCAACTCAAAGTTCAATAGCTTTTATTCATTTATGTTCGGGTATGGATTAACAGCATTAATGGGATTAAATGAAGATACTAGAAAATATTTAGAAAAAAATATCATAAAAAATGATGAAAAAAAATCAATGAGAAATCTGGCATTTGATAAATTCATATCAACAATTAAAATTATTTCTATCCCGTTAATCATTTCTAGTGTCATCTATATTCTTCTTTCTGCAATAATTGGAGAAAAAGGTTTAATTTCTGAAATAGGGACAGTACTTCCCGTCATTCTAGCATCATTATTCATTTTTTGGAGTTTTTCACAAGCACTTTCTTACAAAAATTCAGTAGGTTTATGGATTGATGAAAAGATTAAGATCAACAAAGATATTTCAACTGCAGAAATAAAGAAGAATTCGATTATTCAAATGATTATTGTAGGAATCACAATAACAATATTATCTTCAATAATGCTTAGTTTATTGGGAGATGATGAAGGATTAAACAGCACATATGGCGTACCTATAGTTGTCACAATTACCTTAATATCTCAAGGATTAATTTTATGGTATTCAAAAGATTCAAGACAAGAATTAATTAAAAGAAAAGATGGTGTAAAAATAGACATGTTTTGGGGAATTGCATTACATATTTTTGCGTCTTGGCACTTACTAAGTGTCTATAGAAGGTTTGTTTCAGAAGAAGTTTTGTCATTTAATTTATTTGAAGAAGTGATTTTAATGATTTTCACAGTAGTAATGTCAATTTGGAATATTTCATCTAGAGGCATGCCAAATTACAAATTATTTATTCCAGAAAATGTTTTGTTTTGGGGCATTGCATTTGGATTCGGTTACGCGGGTAGTGTCACAATGCTTGCAGTTGGTCTCGAAGGTGATATTTCAAGCATATTTGCCATAGGGCATTTAGTGACTTGGATCGCACTATTGGCAATGCATAAACAATCATGTAAGGATTTCGTTACTTCAAGACTATAGTACATTTAGAGGCAGTCCACTCAATACTGCAACTACTCTAACAATTCCCTCTAATTCTTCACTTACTCTTGCGCCAAAAATAACTTGTGCTTCAGCATCTAATCCTTTAGTAAATGCTTCCGCCACAGAATCAACCTGGCCTAATGTCAAATCAAGACCTCCTTCAACTTGAATTAAACAACCAGTAGCACCATCCATACTTACTCCTTCCAAAGGTGATTTCATAGTTTTAGAGAACAGTTCCTCGGGATTATCGGGGCTTCCTTGTGCAACAAACATTGTCGAACCGCCTGTCCTTGAAACTATGGATCTTAAGTCCATCAAGTCTAAATTGATTAAACCAACTTTAGCTAAAGTTTGTATCACGCCTGTTGCTAAATCCTCAACCCAGCCGCTATCTTTTTGCCAATCTAAACCTCTTTCTCTTGACCTTATTGCCAACCTATCCAATGAAACTTGTACACAAACGTCTGTAGTGCTCCTTAATTCTTGGAGTGATTTTTGAGCTATCTTTTGACGTAAACTTTGACATTCAAAAGGCAATGCTGCTATAGCAATTGTCAAACATCCTGAACGCCGGGCTTGCCTTGCAAATTCAGCAGCAGCACCAGAACCACTACCTCCTCCAAGTCCAACTAATAATACGACTAACTCTGCATCAGAAAGAACTTTTGAGGTTAAGGGTGCATTAGCCAACATTCTTTGATTTGCAAGAGGAGTTAATGCTGCACATCCGTCTATAGAATTTGAGTCTCCAAGGGATAAGAGGTGTCCTTCGGCTGATTCATCGAGTGACCTTGAATCTCCATCTATCAATAATAAATCTGATAAGTTTTTACAATTTTTATGAGCGTTTTTCGCCCAAGTACATCCTACTCCTCCAATGCCACAAATCAATAAAGATTGGCTGTCCATAAAATCACTTTTCTATTTTTCAATATGTTGTATATCGTTCATATCTACGTCTTTCATTCCTAGCCCACTCATTACTAGGTTCTAATTCCAATACTTGATTATAGTAATTTATTGCTTTTTCATATTCTAAAAAATATTTGCCATAAAGAACTCCTAAATTATTTAAAACTGGAATGCATTTTGGTTCTTTTTCCAGCATCTCTAATAATAATTTTTCAGCGCCATTTAGATGCTGAGATTCTAACATTTCTTCTGCCCTATCTAAATCCTCTAATTGCTTCTCGGAAAGATTGTAAATATTCCGAAAATCATGCCCAGACATTGTTACCTCCTATCATCGATGGCCATTAGACCTTTGTACGTTTTTACTTCCAAAAAAACATACACATTCCATGATAAAAACTCCAATGGAACTAATAACGTTTATTGGGTCAAGTTAAGTCGCCTCACCATAAGGTGAAGAGATGCTCTCTATAAACCGAAAATTATCCTGTTTTTTTCTGGTTTTTACGGTATTATTAATATCTGCTCCCGTTTCATCACTCCCTGGAGGAATTGGAGGAGATCAAAGTGCTCAAGGAGGCCCTAATGACGTGGCTGTGGGAGGATGTACTTGTCACGGCACATCCCCTAGCAACTCAGTAACAGCACTTATTGATGAGGTGCCATACAATTATATTCCAAATCAAGAATATACTATGAGGTTAGAAGTGATTGGAGGCCCAGATAAGGCTAGTGGAAACACAGGTGGATTCTCAATGGCCGTAGATGCAGGAATTCTTGGAGCAGCAGAAGGTTCTGAGGATTTTGTAAAAAATTATGAAGACAATACTTCAACGTTGACACATACTGAAGAAGGTGCAAGGTCTGAAAATCGTGCATGGACAATCTCATGGACCGCTCCAGAAGAAAATACAGGAAAAGTTACATTTTGGATTTCATTAAACAGTGTTAATGGCGCTGATGCTAATTTAGGAGACATGTGGAACAGGGTTACATTCCACATCCCTGAAAGTACAGAAAATACTCCTGCTGAAATTTTAGATTCACGTAGAGCTATATTTTCTGGAGATGGTGCTATCGAACCACCTGCTGCAGATGAAGGACATGTTGATTTACACGACATGGGTGCAAAATTTAGAGCACATTGGTTGGGATTACTAGGGTTTGGAGCAGTAATCATTGTGATCATATTTTCTGGGTTTATGCTCAGATATGGATTTAGTCATTCTTATACTGGTAGAACCAATTTATTGCAGTTAAGATATAAACATATGAGAAGGGGGGACCAATAATGGCAACTGATTTACTTGAAAAGTTACTACATGAAGTTTCACTTGGAAAAGTAAGTATTAAAGATGCTAAAAAAGCATTGGAAGGTGTTGACCTTGAAAAAGAAGATTTCCAAAAGGCTGTTGACCATGGTGTGTTTACTCCTGCTGAACCTGGCACCATTGTTAAAGCAACTATATCTCCCTCTGGAGGTAGTGCATTAGTTTCTTTATTGTTCATATGGGGAATATTTTGGGTAACTTATTGGGCTGGGACAATGGCTTATGGATTAATGAACGGTTGGGACCAACAACAATTATCTTACCATCTTTTCTTATCATTAAGCACAATAATCATAATGGCAATAGTATATCAAAAATGGGTTTTGCCAGACTTAATTGTAATAAAACATGAAAGAAACAAATTTATTCCAGAACATTCAAAAAGAAAATATGAAAAAGATTGGCATGAATACAAAGTATAGGTGATTTGATGAGTAGAGATTTTGAACTAAAGATTCCTGGTAAAAACACCACAAAAAAGGAGATTCTTGGTTCAGTAATTGATCGTAGACAATTCATAAGGTATGGATTTAATACCGCCGCAGGAGTTCTTGCAGCAACTTTTGGAGTTATTGGCTTCGCAGCAGTACTAATGCCTGGAGGCGGAGGTGGAGGCGGAGATTTAGCTGTAAAATATTGGGCAAAAGGAAGAGAAGATGATGCTTGGTATGGTTCAAAACACCTACAAGAAATGAAATTAGAAGAATTCACTAGTGAGGCTTCAAAAAGCGTTGCTGGAATGGCAGGAGCATCAGGAATTTGGAACGGAGTTCCTGTAAATGTAGTATATGTTCCACATAATGAAAATAAGACAAAAGCACTAGAAGTAAATGTCCCTAGATACCAATTCGGAGAGGGTGTTGACGCTACAGGAAAATACATAGGTCATTTTGAAGATTTAGCAGAAGAACATCCAATTATTACTCCGAATGATGGCATAATAATCTCTTTTGGAAGATGCCCTCATCTTTGTTGCATTCCAGGTTGGCAATTAGTAAGTAATAATTTCACAGAAGATAGTTGGGCTCCTGGAGGAACTGAAGAAGGTGGCAATAAATTATTTTGTATTTGTCACAGCAGTAGGTTTGACCCTACAGCACTAGAAGTAAATGAGAACAGAAACCGTGCAACAGGTCAAACATTTCAATTTGCAGGAATTAAAAAGGTAGGAGGACCAGCACCAGTGGGAATCCCTATAATACCTGTGAATATCAATGCAGGAATTATTGAAGGTGTAACTGAATTTGTAGACTGGTTAACATTTTGTGATTGAGGTAATTAAGATGAATACGATGTTTTGGATTCTGTGGGTTTTTATAGCGATTGTCTGTGTATTAGTAGCATTAACACTACGTAAAGAAAATGATCAAACACCTAGAAGAGAGATTTTACGAGCTGTAGAATCATCTGGAAAAATGGGTGTAGCAGAAAGATCATTCCTTTGGGTTTTCTCATGGCTCGATACAAGATTTAGATTACAAGATTATTGGGCAATGAGTAGAGACACATTTTATACAATGCATAGGCAATTACCGCTCACTCATGCTGAAAAATACAAATTAAAGATTATCTGGTATTGGTACCCACTTTATTGTCTTGGAGGAATTTCATTCTTAGCATTCATAATACTTGTAATAACAGGTACCGTACTAGGAATTTACTACGTACCTGGTGGAAATCTTGAGCTTGACCCTACACCTGCATATGCATCGATGGAATTTATTATGCTAGAATTGCCGTTTGGTTATATTATTCGTTCAATTCACCATTGGGCTACACACTTCATGGTTGCTTCAGTATTCTTACATATGTGCAGAGTTTACTTTACTGGCGCTTATAGAAATCCTCGTGAATTAAATTGGCTAATTGGTGTTGGGCTTATGTTTTTCACAATTTTCTTTGGATATTCTGGATATCTATTACCCTGGGACGCATTAGCATTTGGTGCCGCTACGATTGGAATAAATATGGCTGCAGCAACACCTCTTGTAGGACCACAAGTTGCAACATTAATGTTTGGAGGAACTTCATTATCTGGCGCAACTGTAACAAGAATGTATTTCATTCATGTATTCATATTACCTGTTGTAGTTACAACATTAATCATCGTACATTTATTCATTGTATGGGTACAAGGAATTGCGGAGCCACATTGATTGAGGAGATATTATGGGATTATTAGGAAATTTAGGTAGAGTTGCAGAAACCTACATGAATGAAAAAGAAAAATTACTAGATTCTGATGATTCTGAAATTAGAAAACGTACATTTATGGGACATTTATTATGGCCTCATGAAGTATTAAGAGACACCATTATATTTTTATCAATCATGGCCACATTAACATTTTATGGATATTTGATTCCTCCTCCATTACATTCTGCAGCTGATCCAATCGCACAAGCTGGTTTTGTTTTCCCTGATTGGTATGTATTATTCAGTTATGGATACTTGAGATGGGGTGAATATTTACCTCAAATTGACATACCCATGGGCCCAATTGGATCACTTTTCAATCAACCAGTATATCCATTAAATGCTGGTGCTTGGGGAATTATGCTTACTGGATTACCAGTTGGTATTCTTGCATTACCTCCAATCCTTGGTGGTACCGCAAAAAGAGGTGTTGAAGACCCATGGTTTGCTACAGCAGGAGTTATTTATCTTGCACATGTATGGTTTATCAGTGTTTTTTCAATTAATATATTCCTAGACCTATATGGGAAAAATAGAGCTGATTCATGCCATGTTGACCATGGAGAATTAATTTGTGGAGTTAGAGAACCATGGGTTGCAGAAGTATTCAATACAATTCCTTGGGTTCTTACTGGAATTTTAATTTGGATTTTAATTTATTTTGCGGCTAGGGCATTTTTAGTAAGCAGCATTGGTGCAAGAACTACACCTAATGTAGGTAAGAACTTAATCGTAGGTGGGTTTGTAATTGCTCTATTAGTAAGTGTTTCAACATTTGATTATTATGAGAGAGGGTTTTGGGAAGCAGGAGGACTTGGAGCAATGGATGACATTGAAACTCTGGAAAAAATGTATGATCAACCTCTTGACTATGTAATCGAATATACTACAGATTGGGCTGAAGAAGGCACCATAATAAGTGCTAAAATGAGTTCTCAATACAATGCTGCATTATATCAACCAACAAACGAATATTTCATTGATTTTGCTGATGTAAATAAACATCACAACTCTGATTTAAATATAAATAAAATCACTACAGAAGGTTCAATTCTTGAAAGTTTCAGCAATTCTGAAAACCAAACAGAAGGTTCTCTTACCATTACCAACATGGGACTTGACAGTGTTCCAATAAAAATGAGTTGTAGTGCTAAAACTAGCATAAGAAATGCAGGTACTGTCACATCAACATTTGTTCTTTACAAAAATTCAGAAGAAGTATTGAGTTCTGATTGTTCTTTAGATATTGAGCAATACGTAACACCTGGCGAATATACATGGGAATTACATGTTGACCCAGATGGTATTGAAGCAGGCACTCAAATATACACTAATTATACTGCAACTATTTCTGCATTCCAACCACTATTAATCTATAATGACGGTCATTCAATGGAAGGTCAATCAGTAGATATTTCATTAGAAGATGATGAATCATCATACGAGATGTTAATCAATCCTGGATTTAAGAAAAATCCCAAAAGTCTTGATGCAAAACTAATTTATTCATTATTCATACCTTGTCTTACTTTAGGTGCTCTTGCATTTATCGTACTCAGGGGAATGGCTAGAGGGTACGAATATGAAATGAACAAATGCTACGGTTGTGACCTTTGTGATGATGCATGTCCTGTAAGACTCTTTAATGCTGGAGATAAATTGAACATAATATACAACACATGGAATAATGAAGATGATGGTGTTCCAATGTATACTTGCCTTACATGTTCTGCCTGTACTAATGTATGTCCACAATTAGTAGATTACGACTCATACGTAGACATCAGGAGATCATTAACTGTAGGAACTGCACCTGAAGCTGAGATTCCACATACAATCTTAAGGGCCGTTCTCAATGCAGAAATTGAAGAAGGTGCTGATGATTCATTTATTCCCGTAGAAGAATACCCTATTGACTCAAACATTGGATATTACCCTGGATGTGTTGATTTTATTGATCAAGAAATGGTATTTAGTCATGTTAATGAAGGTTCAATGAATTTAGGTGCAAGTACTGCATCTGCATTTACTCTATTCGAAGAGATGGGTGAAGAAGTTACTTATCTGGGTAGAGACTTCCTAAAATGCTGTGGTCATGATCAAAAATGGCAAGGAATGACTGAAGTGTTTGAAAAATTAAAATCATATAACGAAAAGAAACTAAAAGAAAGCGGCATAGATACGTTAGTAAGTAGTTGTGCAGAGTGTTTCAGGACATTTGCTAAAGATTATGAATTAGAAAATATCAAAGTAATGCATACAACAGAATTCTTAATAGAAAATGGATTTGATATGAATCTGAAAACTGAACAAGAAACCACTGTAACTTACCATGATCCTTGTAGACTTGGAAGACAGGTAGGCTTATACGAAGAACCAAGAAATTTAATCAAAGATGTTGAAGGAGTTGAACTTGTAGAAATGGAACACCATGGAGAAGATGGACTCTGCTGTGGTGTTTCAAGTATGATGTCTTGTAATGAAAATAGCCGTTCAATCCGTTTAGAACGTTTTGAAGAAGTAAAAGCAACAGGAGCAGACGTTATGCTAACATCATGTCCAAAATGTGTTAGCCACTTTGAATGCCTTAAATTTGAAGGAGACCCAACACATAATTTTGAAATTCTAGATGTTGTCACATTCTTAGCAAATCAAGTTAATGAGAAAAAAAATAATGAAAATATATCATTAGAGAAAAATACAACAAAGATTGAAGCTTAATATTTGAGTTAGGGGAAGATAATATGACTACTCGAGAGGAGTTGCAAATAAGAATGGAGCAAGAGAGATCTCGAGTAAGCATGATTATGGAAAAAGCAAAAGGTAAAAAGTTACAAGAAATTAAATCTGGAGAAAATATGGTGGCATATGTTCACGAAGATGCATGTATTGGATGTGATCAATGCCCTACAGTATGTGATGATGATGCAATTGAAATGTATTCTAAAGCAATGAAAAGCCCACTTATAGAAGTGCCATCTAATAGAAAGGCAAGAATTATCCGGGACGATTGTACTGGATGTAGATTATGTGTATTAGTATGCCCTACAGACGCAATTTCGATGATTGAAAGGTGAAAAACATGACTAAAACAGATGCTCAGAGATTTGGTGGAGAGTTTGGTCCTGTTCGAAATAAGGAAACTAAAGGAGTTAGTCTTTCTACATTCAAAAGTTTAGTTTGGACATCGAACCTTGGAGGTTTAATTCTAGTTGCAATTTCACTAGAATTATTTACTAAAGCCAATTGGATTTGGGCAACTGTATGTTTAATTTCAGGAATAGTTATTGCATTATTTCCATCAAACTACGAAATTGTAGGAATGGAAGAAATTGATGAAAATAAAGAAGAAGAAGAAGAAGAGAATTAATTATCCTTAAAATAATTCTTTCTAATGACTTCTCCAATCATGAGTAATCCCAATAGTAAAAACGTTATTTCCAAGCCTCCAAATATCAAATCAGACTGATTGAGGTTCGCTCCAAGGTCATATGGAATTATTTGCGCAATAAAAATAATCACATCTGGATTATATAATCTAAGTATTTCAATAGTTTTCCCTATATGTTCAACAACATGTGAAGGTGAATATCCTTGTGCAAGGTCATTTGTACCAATATGAAATAATACTATATCTGGAGTATTTAACTTAACCCAAGATTCAACATTATATGATATTTGATCAGATCTCCATCCTCCGTGCCCTTCATGATCTGAATCAAACTCAATATTAGATTCTTCAGCCCCCCAAGGTAAATGATTTTCATTCCCTACAAAGTCAAAAATAATATTCGCTTCCTTTAAATTCAGCCACAAATCATACCGATAATTTAAATGAGTTATCGAATCACCTAAAGGCATTATTGAATAATTTTTACTTAAATTTAAATTTATTGATAGTAAGGAATTTGTCCATGCAGCAGCCATTTTTACATCACCATCTCTATTTGGATGTACGCCATCCGCATTATCCTTAATTGCATCAAAGTTTGAAAAATGATCTACCGTATATACTGGAGAATTAATTGTCGTTCTAAGTTCATTAGATTCTAAAACAAGGTCATTGAATTCAGTAATCTCTGGAGGTACTGAAGAATGGGCACAAGGAACTATTAAAGTTGCAAGTAAAAATATAGTCAAAACCAATACAGTTTGCTTCATTGTTTTTTGTTATAGCAAGATACTTGAATACTATTTCGCTTTAATTTAAAATAATAATTACTTTTGTATACTTTCCAAGCCCATTGCAAGATATGATAATTTTGATACTAAATCTAACCAATACATTCTTTCCGAATTAATAAGTCCTTCACCTAATTCTTCTATTTGTAAAAAAACAGAGGATGGACTATTTAGATTCTCAAATTTACTTTTTTTGGGATTTGACCTGAAAAACCAATTAGATTCTATCCCTCCAATTGTATAACCAACTGGCTCAATTACTGACATCTCATTTTTGAGGGTTGTTGGGATTCCTTCTTGAATAAGAAAATTTTCAGCAGAAGTTCCACCTTTACCATAAGTCAGCCTTTTTATCATACGCTTAGATAAATTTCTAATTTCATTTCCTGATTTAATTGAAATGATGCCTAGGCCATATGTACCTCTATCATTTTTAATAAAAACAACAGGTTCAGAATCTATCCCATATTGCTCATATTTCAATTTGATCTTTTCGATCATTTTATCAATGTCATTAGATAATTTGCTTATACAAGCATCTAATTCCAAGCATTTATCTTCGCTTACAAACCACATAGGCATTAATAACCACGGGTCAAGATTTAATATCTCAGAAACTTCATCAACTAAATTTTCTAAAATTCTATAATGATCAGACTTTCTTCTATTATACCAACCCATCTCTTTTCTTGGAATAACGATGCCTGAAAGGCCAGAAATATCTCCTCCTGTCAAATCATTATTTAATAGAACTAAATCAGGAATTTTACCATTAATTTCGATGTAATCTTCATCATTAACTACAACTACATCTAATTCAACATCTTGTGTTAATCCTTCTAACAAATCATATCTATTTAATTCTGGAGAACCGATGGTCACATTATAACCAGCTTTTTCAACAATTTCTTTGATTCTAGAAATATTTTCAACATAAGCAATGTTTCTGGTATGAGATTCTGGATATATATGGACATGATTAACCTCTAAATTTATTTTTTTGAAGTATTCATTAAGTGATTTTGACAACATTGGAACTAAACCCTTAGAGATGTTATTAAACCCTGCTGGAAAAGAATTAGCATCTACAACTGATACTTTCCAACCTGAATATCGCACATCCACACTAGCATAAATGGGCATCTCTAGATTTTCAGTTTTTTTCAAAAACCAATTATTAAAATCATCAAGATTAGTTAAATTATGAAAAATCTCATCTAACATTGCAAACCCTCAAATTAAATTAGTTAATATGTCATCAACAGTTTTATTTTTTGCACTTAATTCATCTTGTCCGATAATTAATGACTCAAATAAACCTAAGCCCAACAATAACTCTGGTTGCCTAGTTAATAATTTACTTTGCCCGACATATCTTTCTTTTAATGGATCCAAATATGAATCGTATTCAGAAATGAATTTATCAAATAATGTAGGTGAAGTAGCCCTTCCTGCTGGCAATTTAGCCCTTTCTGTAATTGAATTAGGTAAACCTGTTAATTTTGCTGCATGCCTTAAAGCTAATTTTTCATCTCCATGTTTTGCATTAGATGAAAGTCTCCAGTCAAAAGGTATCTGCCTTGATTCATTCCAATGTTTTTTACCTAAAAATGGGACTCTGACTTCAAGACCATGAGCCATTGAATGGCGATCTACAAGCCTTAATTGAAAATTAGTTAATTGCCCTCTTTGCATTTCAAAATCTAAAGTTGATTTGAGTGATTTGAATATCTCATCTGGATTTAAATCCTCATCATTCCAAGAAGAATATAATCCAATTTTTTCTTTCTCTAATTGGAAATTTATATTCTTTAATCTGTGATTTAAAATCTCTCTATGTTGTACTAAATTACGGTACCTTGGATAACCTGCGTGTAATTCATCTGCACCTTGCCCACATAAACCTACTTTTACATGTTTAGACATTTTTTCAAATAATGGTTGGAAAAAAAGTACTGTAACATCCAAATCCTCTCCATGCCAAACTAACTTTGGTAATATTCGTTCAAATGAATTATCATCAAGAATATGTTGATGATGCTTAAGATCAAATTGATTTGCAACTAATTCTGCCGCAATCCAATCTGGGTTATCTTCTGAATCCGCAACTGTCCAGCATTCAGGAACTGTTTTTTGTGCTTTTTCTGCTGCATCATGTGCTAATGCAGCTACTAAGCTTGAATCCAAACCTCCTGAAAGTACTATGCCTACAGGAACATCAGACATTAAACGGTCAACTAAACTAGATTTGAAACTATCAAGTAATTTTTGAATATTAGTTTCCTCATTCCAATTTTTATTCATCTTATTGCTAACATTAGAATATTTACAAATTCCAGTTAATACAGGTCGGTTAAGATGATCAAGGCTCCATGTTTCTATAACTCCTGCACCTACTTGATAAACATCTTCAACCAATGTGGTTCTATCTAAGGGGTATTCATAAGCAAGCCTTAGATTTAATGCATTATAATCAAATTTTGAAATATATTCTGGATGTGCTGAAAAAGCTTTCAATTCACTAGCAACTAATAATGAATTTCCAACCACTGTTCTCATTAAAGGTTTTACTCCCATAGGATCTCTGCAAATAATTAATTGATTACATCTAGAATCCCATAGTGCAAATCCCCAAATCCCATCTAACTTTTTAATCCATTCAATATGATTTGTTGCAGGGTTATCCTTTGCTTCAAATCCTTTAGAAACTAAAATTCCCGATTTAATTGATGTTTCTTTAATAATTTCAAATCTTGTTTTTTTAGAATACTTACTATGAAGTGCAATTATAGATTCACTATCTCCTTTTGTTTTCCAAGAATATAATACATTTTGTTTGATTTCCTCATGATTGTAAATTTCACCATTATGAATTAATACCACTCCCTCGTCAGAAATAATTGGTTGATTTGAACCAGGCAGGTCAACAATTGCTAATCTATTATGTGCAAAACCACACTTATCATCATACCATATATTTGATCCGTCTGGCCCTCTATGAGATTGTATCTTGTTAATTCTATTCAATACATCTACTTCTGGGGAACCGAGCATTACACCTATGCTACACATAAAAATCTCCACAAAAAATGAATCTAAGCAAGGAAATTTCCTTTTGTAACCATGATATAACACATTACAGCAAAAGCAAAAATAAACGAGAATAAATACAATCCCTGTGTTGGTTCACTGGAATTTTCATCGGAATTATTGTCGGACATATTGTAAACGTAGAGAAGACGTTATGTAAATATAACTCAACATTCTTAAAATAACTAATTACATTAAGACTAATGAAGCAATCAGAGGAACCAAGATCATTGTTGCATTATCATCAATATATTTCACTGAAGGCCATTCGGCAGCAATTGCCAAAGGAGGCATTATCAAAGTAAGCCAAATTGGTGTTTCAAGAAAAACTGAGGAAAGTAACCAAATAGCCATTGAAACTACTAATGCAAGAATTATAATTAATCTTGTAGAATTCATAAATTTACGTGTTTCACCTAATAATGGATCTACAATTGAAATTGTAAAAATTATTGGAAGGCCTATGTATGATCCTTTGTATCCTCCAAGGGGGGCAAATAAGAAACATAAACAAATAGAAATCCCTCCCCATGCTAATGCAGAAAATTGTTTTGCTTCATATGTTCTTTGACCAAAAATTGTTATTCCAAAGAATAATCTTACCAATTCCAAAAATACAATTGATACTAAAATAAAGGTTACTAAAGACTCTCTAGAAATATCCAAATTAATACCTTTTGAAATTAGTTCTGCAATCTGATTACCATGCCAATAATATAGTATTGGAAATATCATCATCGAAAGATGCACAACCCTTCTAAAAATATGTCCATTTTTACCTCCAAGTGTATTTTCTAAATGCGCTCTACCCTCTAAATCAAACATATTATAATCCCTCCTTCAAATAATTTATTGCATCATTAAGCGTAATCTCATTTGCTTCCAATTTTTCGATAATTTGATTAATCTCATCATGATTCCAAAGCAAAGATTCCCATGCATAAGATAAAGATATTTTACTCTTAATTGTACGAGATTTATTACTTTGACATACATTATTCATCTCTAAATATAACTCTTCAAAACCACTTTTTTCTTTGGCAGAAACCATCAAGATTGGAGGCGATTCATGATCAGATAAGTTTAATGCCAATTGTAGTTGCTCATGTTTTTCCTTTGCTCTTTCTAAATCTGATTTATTCACTAATATTATATCTGCTAATTCCATCAATCCTGCTTTTTCAGCCTGAAGCATATCTCCAGAATCTGGAGCCTCTACCAATAACAAATATTGGGAAACTGCTGCAACCCGAACTTCAGCTTGCCCAGCACCAACGGTTTCAATAAGGATTTTGTCATAATTTAAGGCTGAAAGTAAAGTTATAATGTCAATAATATTACTTGGAATGGCGCCTGATTGACCTCTTGTTGCTAATGAACGGAAATATAAATTATCTGAATTATCCGAATTATTTATTCTTATTCTATCTCCTAATAATGCACCGCCACTCAAAGGAGATGAAGGATCTACTGCTAAAACTGCAACTTTGAAATTTGAATTTAACCAATTTTCAATTAAATATTCACAGATACAACTTTTTCCAACACCTGGTGACCCTGTAATAGCCCAAACCTCTCCTGAGATAATTTCTGGAAATATCTTATTTATCTCTCTACTATTGAATTCTCCATTTTCAATTAAACTTATTGTTTTTGATAATGCCCTTCTATCTCCTTGTTTTAATTTGTTAATATCCATATTAACACATCACTAATTCCAATGCCAATCTGTTTCTTCACCACAACCAATTGGTAAGGAATCTACTTTTCTTGTAGATGCTACATCAACAAACTCAGACATTTCAACACTTGATGTACCTGGGCCAAAAATAGCTCTAACACCTTTAGAAAATAAATCAGGCCTATCTTTTTCTGGAATTATACCTCCTGCAAATACAATGACATCATTACAGTCTGATTCAATTAATAATTCAATAATTTTAGGAATCAAAAAATTATGAGCACCAGATAGTGAAGATAAACCAAGGAAATCTGCATCTTCATCAATTACTGTCCGAACAATCTCTTCAGGTGTTCTTCTTAATCCTGTATAAATTACTTCATGGCCAGCATCTCTTAGTGCTCTCGCTACAACCTTCGCACCTCTATCGTGTCCATCTAATCCCGGCTTAGCGATAATAATGCGAACTCGGTCATCCATGTTGTGCCTAAGTAAGGGTCTTTCAAATAGTTTCTTTGAATATCTGCTATTTGCATTAATTTATAACTATCATACAAAATCAATATGAGGCTTATGCTAACTGTGGGGTCTGAAAGCATGCCACCTAACGATGAAAAACTTTCCGATTTGCGTGCTCGCAAAGCAAGAGCTGAGGCAGGCGGAGGCGCAGCCAGAGTCGAAGCACAACATAAAAGAGGAAAATTAACTGCTAGAGAAAGATTGGAATTATTAGTCGATGAAGGTACATTTCATGAGATTGATTCCTTAGTAGAACATCGATGTAGAGATTTTGACATGGATAAAAATGTAATTCCAGGAGATGGCGTTGTTACGGGCCATGGTAAAATAGGAGGAAAACCAATTTACTGCTTTGCACAAGATTTTACTGTATATGGGGGATCTCTTGGAGAAATGCATGGATTGAAAATTTGCAAAGTATTAGACATGGCACTTAAAACAGGTGTTCCTGTAATTGGATTAAATGATAGTGGAGGTGCAAGAATCCAAGAAGGTGTGGCAAGTCTTGGGAGTTATGCTGAAATATTCTTTAGAAATGTAAGGGCTAGTGGAGTTATTCCTCAAATTAGTTTGATTATGGGGCCATGTGCAGGAGGGGCAGTATATTCTCCTGCGATTACAGACTTTGTTGTAATGGTTGATAAATCATCTCATATGTTCATTACTGGCCCTGAAGTAATTAAAACTGTGACAAATGAAATTGTTAGTTTTGAAGATTTAGGAGGTGCATCTACACACAGTAGTAAATCTGGTGTTTCTCATTTCATTGCTGAAAATGATGAAGAAGCAATAAATATCGCTAGAGAATTAATCTCAATATTACCTGCAAATAATCTTCAGAAACCACCCTCTAAAAAATCCAAAGATGACCCCCACCGTCTTTGTGAAGATTTAATCAATATTGTGCCATCAGATCCAAGTCAACCATATGATGTTAAAGATGTCATCGCATCAATTGTAGATGATGGTGCTTTCTTAGAAGTTCAAGCAGAATGGGCTCCCAACATAGTAATCGGTTACTCACACCTAAATGGAAATTTAGTGGGAGTAATAGCAAATCAACCAATGTTTTTAGCAGGTTGTTTAGATATTGATGCATCAAATAAAGCAGCTAGATTCGTAAGGTTTTGTGATGCTTTTAATGTACCTCTTCTTACTTTAGAAGATGTTCCAGGGTTCCTTCCAGGTGCATCTCAAGAATGGGGAGGTATTATCAGACATGGTGCAAAATTACTATTTGCATTCTCCGAGGCTACAGTTCCTAAACTTACTGTAATTCTAAGAAAAGCATACGGCGGAGCATATGACGTGATGTGTTCAAAGCACATCAGAGGAGATTACAATATTGCTTGGCCAAGTGCTGAACTTGCTGTAATGGGTGCAGATGGTGCTGTTCAAATAATTCATAAAAAACGTATTAATTCCGCAAGAAATTCTGAAGAAGAAAGAGCAAGGTTGGTTGATGATTATAGAGATACGTTTGCAAATCCATATCGCGCTGCTGCTTTAGGCTATATTGACGATGTGATTAATCCTAATGAAACAAGGAAGAAATTATGCCTTGCATTAAACATGCTTATGGATAAACAAGAGAATAGACCTGAAAGAAAACATGGAAATATACCCTTATGAGTTGTTATTATGCTTAAAAAAGAAAAAGTTGCTGCAATTACTGCATTATTATTGCATATCAAAAAAGATGATAATAAATTCTATCAAGGCAGGCAAAACAAAAATGAGTGGGCTTTTGAGCATAGAAGAAAAGTAATGGGATTAAGAGGAATTAGAGAAACAAAAAATTCACGAACTACTTGGAGGTGATTTCATGACCGAAGAATACGAAATTGAAGTAGATGGAGAATCGTTTAAGGTCCAAATTGAGCCTGAAGGTGATTATTATAATGTCACTGTGAATGGAAATTCGTATAAAATCAAATTGCCTGAAGGTCAAGCAGGTAATGCTCCAAGAAAAAGATCTGCTAAAAGTGGTAAAAAGAGTGGAACTATCTCATCATCAATCCCAGGAAAAGTTGTAACTATTGAAGTAGAATTAGGTTCAAAGGTTGAAGAAGGACAAGTATGCATGATACTTGAAGCAATGAAAATGCAAAATGAAATTAATGCACCTATTTCTGGAATAGTAAGCGAAATTAATTGCTCACCCGGCACCTCAGTAGATGCAAATATCCCATTAATAGTTATTAAACCAGAAGATGATGCTGAATAAATACAAGGTTTCTTATCGTACCCTGCTTTCATCTTAACGTGTCCGGAGAACCTTGTTGCGATGTTATTGGATGCGAAAATAATGGTGAAGTAGTCAGTAGGCTATCTCCTGAAGGTTATCTTGTAGCTACTGGAAAAAAAGCATATTCATTTAGAGAAGCATATAGACAATTTAGATACTGCAAAAAATGTCATGATTATTTAATGAGTAGTGTATGGAATCGTATAAATTCATCAGATGATAAATCAGGAGATCACGTAGCACCAACTGCAATTTAAGAATATTAATTTTAATATTCTTACATCTCATTTTTAGAGGAGCCAATGAGATTTCCTAATGCTGAGGAAATTCCAGAATCTCTATGAATATTATCAAACTATACCTTGATTTAACATTGCATCTGCTACTTTTAGGAATCCTGCAATATTAGCACCCATCATGTAATTGCCTGGATAGCCATACTCTTCAGCAGTTCTTGCACATGTTTCATGAATACTAACCATGATTGAATCTAATTTTGCATCGACTTCTTCCCTTGACCAATTCATTCTAGTTGAATTTTGAGACATTTCCAATCCTGAAGTTGCAACTCCTCCTGCATTACTTGCTTTTCCGGGAGCATATAAGATTCCTGCTTCAATAAAATGGTCTATTGCTTCTGGAGTAGAAGGCATATTACTTCCCTCAGAAACAACATATACATTATTCGACAATAAATTTTTAGCATCTTCACCATTTATTTCATTTTGTGTTGCAGCTGGAAATGCCACATCAGCATCTACTGCCCACAATGGATTATAATCCAAACTATGATCTACAGGTGTATATGTCGCACCCTCAAAATGTTCTGCATATTCACTAATTCTACCTCTTCGAATATTCTTAAGATCCATAACCCATGCTAATTTTTCTGCATCAATACCTGCAGGATCGTGAATGAATCCTCCAGAATCAGACATAGTAACTACTTTGGCTCCAAGTTGAATTGCTTTTTCAGTAGCAAACTGGGCGACATTTCCTGAACCTGAAACTAAACAAATCTTACCATCAAGAGATAATCCTCTTGTTTTTAACATCTCTCTGGCAAAATAAACTTGACCATAGCCTGTGGCTTCTGGCCTAATCAAAGAACCACCATAAGACATCCCTTTTCCAGTTAGTACTCCTGTAAATTCATTTCTTATTTTACGATACATTCCATAAAGATAACCTATCTCTCTTCCGCCAACACCAATATCTCCCGCAGGAACATCTGTATCTGCGCCAATATGCCGGTTTAATTCTAACATGAAGGACTGACAAAAACGCATTACTTCTGCATCTGATTTGCCCTTAGGATCAAAATCAGAACCTCCTTTACCTCCTCCCATTGGAAGTGTAGTCAAACTGTTTTTGAAAACCTGCTCAAATGCAAGAAATTTTAAAATTGATAAATTGACACTTGGATGGAACCTTAAACCACCTTTGTAAGGGCCAATAGCACTATTCATTTGAATTCGAAATCCTCTATTAACATGTACATTACCATCATCATCAGTCCATGGAACTCTAAATTGTATTATCCTTTCAGCTTCAATAACTCGACTTAGAATATTTGCTTCAACATATTCAGGGTGCCTATCCAATACAGGTTTTAATGAATCAAACACTTCTCTTACTGCTTGATGAAATTCTGGTTGATTTGGGTCTCTTGCTATCATTTCTTCATAGATTTTTTCAATCATATTAGCATCTCGTTAAAGTGGTCCAGCCAAATTATGCTTGTAATGTTTTTTACACAAAAACCTATAATCACGGATTAAATACCACGTGATAAAAATCGGTCTAATTTATCAAGCAGATTTTCACTTTCGCCTAAACTCATCAATCTTGACCTAACTGATTCTTCAATCATTGAATGTTGGTTTGGCTGAATAGACATTAATTCTCTTAATATGTCTAATAATGCCCATTCATCGTCTGTGATTACATCATCATCCAATGCACCAATTAATGCAGATTGATATGCTGAAGCTTCACCAATACCTGGCTCCTCAACTACCTCATAATCAAATTCTGGAGAATCTTTACCTTCTCTCAAGATTCCTAGAATCTCATTTTGAGTAATTTCATCAATATCTAAAGATTTTGCAAGAAGAGATAAGATCTGAGATTCATCTCCTGTAATTATACCATCATCTAGTGCAGTTTCTACTGTCATGTAATACAGATACTTTGAACGCTTTGGATTAAACACCATAGGTATGCGTCATTGACCATGCTTATTATTCACTCGATGAAATATTATGAAAAATACTCTATTCAATACTAATGAGTGCTCTCTCATTAAATAAAATACCCATAGAGGCAAATATATACTGTATTACAAAAAGAAGGTTTTTTAAAAATATATATAATAAATCACCTAAAAATAGGCTTTTTTCAGGATTTGTATTTCATTAGTAATACGCACCGTAATACAAAGTATATATACTGCCTCTATTCTCCACAGATTAGAGGAGTAAGAGATGAGCGGCAATAGCAACCTAATCAGCCTAAGATTATCTGATGATGAATTGGCATCAATAGATCAAAGAATTGGACTTGAAGGCATTAGAAACAGAAGTGATTTACTTCGTAGAGCTTTAGGCTCATATCTGACAGATTCTCCCGAATTACCAGGCCAAGAAAGAGTAAATCTCGTATTGGGTGCGGGAGTAAGGAAACAACTTAGATTACTTTATCAAATCACAGGAAATGATCAAAATTCAATAATAAAAATAGCACTCCACGATTATCTAAATAAATCTGTAGAACAGATTGATGATCTTACGGCAAAACTGGAAGAGAGAGCACAAAATGCGGTTGATGACATCAGTAAGCACCGTTCATACAAAAGTTGAACAGGAGGAAGCCAAATGGGAGATGGGATGCACGAAAGAGAGTCGGGGGGGCATACAGCCCCTCCTTCTTCTCGCCCAAATGGCATCAATTTCTCTTGGTTACTTGTTCGTTCAAAAAATGCAAGACTTGGTTCAGATTCAACCCCGGCAACCACCTCCGCTCCCCCCAGCGGAGGTGGACCTAGCGGCGGTCCATCACCTGCAAGTTAGAAAAAGTACCATATTTTTGACTTGGCTTTGAGAAACCTTTTGGTCAATCGGCATTGCCATTCATTTGTGGTAGAAGATAATAGCGTAGAACTAACTGCATTCTTTGCACATCAGAAACTTAGAGATGGGCAAAAAGAAATGCTTAATGATTCAATTTACGCATTGGAAAATGGCGGCCACCTCCTAGCAGCAGCACCAACAGGAATTGGTAAAACAGCAGCTGCCTTAGCTGCTTCTTTAGAAACATTATCTAATTCCACTAATAAAAAAATTTTTTTCTTAACTGGTAGACAATCTCAGCATAAAATTGTAATTGAAACCCTCAGAACAATAAATAATTCACTTGATTTCCAAAACATAAGTTGTGTTGATCTCATCGGTAGACATTCTATGTGTTTGGAATTAGATTCATTTACAGGGAAATGCAATTGTGAGCCAGGTTTACCTGGAAATCTTAAGAAAATGGGTTATGATGACTTAACAGAAATAATTCTAGAACACCCAATGCATGTGGATGAAGTCATAGCAAAGGCAAGAAGTAGAGTTCTTTGCCCTTGGAAAGTATTACGAAACGCAGCAAAAAGTGCTGATATTATAGTTTGTGATTACAATCATCTATTCATTGATTCAGTAAGAGAAAGTTCCCTTCCTGCATTAGGCGCTAATCTTGAAGATACAATAATTATTGTTGATGAAGCACATAACCTCCCGAGTAGAATAAGAACAGGTCTTGAAAGAAGATTAACTACAAGAATCCTTCAGCATGCAAGATTTGAACTTGAAGAGTTCATTGATGAGATTGGAGGCCAAAAATCTCAAGACTCTTGGAAATGGGCGATGAGCACATTTAAAAAATTTGAAAAGGTTATGACTGTTAAATTTAATGAATGGAGAAGTAAAATTAATTCTGGTAAAAGTGAAATGAGAATAAATACCTCTGAATTTCTAAAAATAACGCTAGATTGTATGATTTCAAACGAATGGGATGATTCTCCAGAATTGGCACTTTCAAGATTATCAACAATGCTGAAAAATGTTACTGTAGAACAAGATGATTCATTAAATTCAAATGAAAAAGAACTTAATTGCTGGAGAATCTCAGCATTATTTGAAACCGTAATGAGATTTCAAAATAAAAAAGGATTAGTTCTAGTATTCAATAATGAACATAGTGGAAGATTATCATCACACCTATTAGATCCAAGTGAAATTTCAAAACCTATTTTCTCGAAGTCAGCAGGTTCAATTCTTATGTCAGGCACACTATATCCTCCAAAAATGTATTCAGATATTTTGGGATTATCTACACTTAGAGAAGTAACTTGCAAGGAATATACATCACCATTTGAAAGCCATAACAAACCAATTTCAATTGCTACAGATGTCACAACTAGGTTTAAACAAAGAGGTCCTGAAAATACACGTAAAATATGTGAGCACATATATGCAGTAGCAAAGGAAACTCCTGGACATATCGCTGTTTTTGCTCCAAGTTATAGGCAATTAGATGAATTTATTGATACAGAAGGTTGGCCAAATAGAATCGTCATAAAAGAAACTCCAGAGTGGAAGAAATCAGAAGTAGATCAAATCATACCCGACTTAGAGAAATACAAAAAAAGTGGACAAAAAGTAATTCTTGCAGGTGTTTTTGGAGGTAAACTCTCAGAAGGAATTGATTACAAAAACAATATTCTTGAAGCAGTAGTATGTATTGGCATTCCTGTTGCACCACCAAGTGTGTTTTCAGATGCATTAAGAGAATTTTTAGAAATAAAGTTTGGGAGGAATAAGGGTTGGCTATATGGTTCAATACAACCTGCTGTAAATTCAGTAATACAAGGGATGGGGAGACCAATAAGATCCAGTGAAGATAGAGCATTTATCGTATTATTAGACAGTAGGCATCTTGACCACACGTATCGAGGTTGCCACCCCTCAAATTTTAGTCCATTAACATGCAGTGATAGTCAAATGACTAGAAGGTATATTGCAAGGTTCTTTTCTAAGAAACAATCGAGAAGTTGAAATGACACCATCTGGAGGACAAAGTATGGGGACTGAATGGAAGCCACTAGACATTAGTTCACAAAAAACTGAAGAAAGTAAAGATCTGAAGCCTAATATCAATAGTCTATCTACATCACCTGAAGAATTACATATTGCTTTTTTTGAACAAGCACAGCACCTCACCGAAACTATTGCTAATCAAAATCATATTTTTGAAATATCTGGAAAAATACCTGAGCAAACAGATAAAAATCAAAAAATAATCTCTCTCGAATCATTTGCAAATGAATTTAATGGCCTCATGAGTAACAATTCACTTTCACTTCCCTTCAGAGGAATTAGCCAAAATAAAATCAATATCGAATATACTAATATTGAATCAAATTGGGTAATCAAACTTTCAATTAACCATTCAGATAATGATGACGAATTAATTCAACGTACGTTCTTATTGCCAAAGGTAGCAAATGAGCCTGTAGCTAATTGGGATGCTGAGCAATTGAAAATTATATTCTAAGCTTCTATTTCAGGAGCCTGATCTTCTCTGCCACCCTTACCTACATTCATTCTTACCAATTCACTTTGCACACCTTCTAAAGCAGATTGTGCCCTTAATGCATCTTGTGTATTCATCTCATGTCTTGAGTATCTTGCTTCTTCGAATACATTATCTAATTCGATTAAGAAGTTTTCACGTATAGGAAGTGCACTTCTCAAAGCCATTTCAAACTCTCTAACTGTCTCAAAGTCTCTTCTGAGATAACCATGTTTTGTTAACACTCTGCAAAGGTCTTCATAACAATGGAATACTGATTCTCTAATTTCATCTCCGTGAGCAAGTAATTCTGCAGTATAACTAAAGATGCTAGCAATCTCATCCAATACATCTTGTTTTCTCTTTCTATACCACATTATACCAACTCCTGCCAATACAACTAGAGCTATTAATGAGGTCCAAACAAAAGCAGATGGGCCACTTTCAACTTCAACTGATTGATAAATCAAAGGATTTGAAACCTGTGCTTGTAAGGTTACTAAAGATTTGTTTGAAATCCTTGAATCATCTGATTTTAATTCTAATTCCACAGTTCCAAAAGAGGTGACATCTGAATATGGTGGTGTGTTTTCCAAGTTTATTTCTGCTACACCAAATTCGTTAGTAATTAATGTCCTTGTAACTAAATCTCCTGTTTCATTTCCTAAAGTCAAAATAACACTAATTCCCTCCAAAGGTTGGCTCGTATCATCAGCAGTAACTGTGATGTTTCCATAAATATCTTCTCTTTCACCTAATATAATTGTTTCCAGATCCATCTCAAATGTTGCATCTACTTTCAATAACATTGTCAAATTCTTTGATGTAGATACTAAGTATTCTTCTTCAGAGCCTGAAAAGTCTACTACCAGAACTAAATTCCCTGGAGATAATGTTGTAGGTGCTATAGCACTAATATAGAATAATTGAGTACCTATAACAGTCCAATTCAACTGACTTGAAATCAAAGTACCATCTTCCGTCATTAGAGATAATGACAAATTAGAAAACTTGAAATTATTCCCTCCTAATTCTGAAATTTCCCCATATATTTCTATTGGGAATTCATCTGAACCACGAACAACATATTCTGAAGAAAGATCAGTAAATTGAATTTGTACTTCAGACCAAGCAGTAACTTCAACCTCTTGTGAACTTCCCACATGAGTAATAGTTCCTGCAAATTCGACTAAGATTGTATGTTTTCCACGGTCCAAGGACATATCAACAGGCAAATAATAAGTCCAAGTGCCGTCTGTTTCTGTTTGTATGGATTGTGACTGTAACACACCATCTAAGTAAACAGTTAATGTCTCATTTCCTAAACCTATCTTTGACAAATCATCTGCGTCATAAAGAATTCCAGATAGATTCCAACTTTCTCCCCTAACTACAGAGTCTTCTTCTAAACTATATTCTAAAGAACTTCTGTGAGCAACAAATAAGGATGTTTCTGCATAACTTTCTCGATAATATCCCTGATTAGGTGCTCTTACTCCAATTGTGTGTTCTCCCCAATTAGTTCCTGGAGGTATTATCCACTCGTAAGTCCATGAACCATCAGAACTACTGTTAATTATTCCAATTTCAACTCCATCAAGTGTTATCCTCAATTGATGTTGATCTAATGATTCATCAAGGTTGTCAACTATTATCCCTGTAATTGTAACATTATCTCCTAATGTCTGAGGAGATAAATCTCCAATAGAAACTGAAGTTGTTGCATAGACATACCACTTAGAGATGGATTCTGAACTTAGATTGAAGTCATCACCATCAAATCTTATTGTAATATCGAGTTCACCTAATAACTGATCATCAGGCACCCTTAAGGAAATAGTAAATATCCCATATTCATTCGTTGTCACAAAATAATCAGGAGTTCCATCATTTACACCAACAAATATTTGCAGAGTTCTTCCATCTAACTCTCTATTTTGAATATCAACTAATGTCCCATTTATTATTAAATCAGACCCACGGTCTACTTGACTTCCTTGTGGCGTAAGCACCACAACATCTGTGGGAACAAATACATTAAATTCTTGATCTGGTGATGGATATGAAGAATTCCAATAATACTCTGGATTTACAGAATCTCCATTCGCATACGGTGCTATCCATAAAAATCCACCACTGAAATCTACACGCATACTGTGAGGTCCTGCACTCATCCATTCTGGTAATTCATACTCAATTGAATAGAATCCCGTATTTCCATCACTAGTGCTTGTAGCAATTGGTAAATTATCGATATACAATCTTACTAATCCGCCAGCTGCTAATCCATCAGCACCTAATAGAGGATTACCTACATCATCAAGTAAAGTTCCATTAACCCATATATTTTCGCCAACAACCATACTACCTTCTACTGAATCAAGTGTTAATTCTGTATGTGCTAACACAACAAATTTCACTGAGGAATTACCACCTTCAATACCAGTGCTTCCGATAGTTTGTACATTTCCTGCCCAAGATGCAAACAAAGTAAATATCCCAGGATTAACATCTTGTGGAATAGTAATTGTAACTTCACCTAAACCTGAAGCATTTGTAATTAAAGTTCCAGACTCACTTGTTGTTAACAACTCTATATCGACCATTGCATTTGGCACTGGCTGACCCGCATTATCAAATACACGTACCACAACATCTACAGAAGTACCTCTATCTTTAGAATCTGCATTCTGTAAATTCCCTGGTTCAAGGAAATCTATTACCGCATATCCCCTAATATCTATTGTATCAAATACTGAACTGTTAATATAAAATGGTACTTGTGGATTATATGCAACTCTAATTTCATGAGTTCCTGCAGGCGTTGTTGGTTCAACATATACGTTTGCATACCAAGTCCCATTGGCATTTATTTGCCCATCAAGATACTGTATAGATTGACCGTCCATTGTGATTTGAACTTGTGCTAATAAAGACACTCCATTCCTATTCATTAATGAGGTTCCATTATCTGATTCAATTGTTCCTGATAAATTAAAGGACCCTCCTGCCATTGGATTTTCAAGAATAGGATCCATAACTAATATCGTTACTGAACGAATTATTGTAGACGGTAGGTTTCTAGTTGTAGGGTGTACGTCATTGGAACCATTATAGTACAAAGTAAGCACTACAGTACCAAGTGGTTGATCAAACGGAATTTGATAAGTGAATCCTACTTCCCCTGTTGAATTCGTAACTTGTCCAGGTAACCATGTTTCGTCAAACAAGAAATATACTGGTTTGTTTTTCTGACGAACATCAATAGGCGTATCAAATGCACATGCTGAACATGTAGCTGATGTTTCAACTAATTTAGAAAATACTTCTAATGTTTCACCACGATTGATAATTATTGGACTACTATGATTTAACTCTACAAATGCACTGACTCCAGTTACGTGAATTGATGCTTGTTCTGAACTTGGCAAGTAGTAAATATTAGATCCATTTACTACTTCAACCACAACAATTCTATCTCCACTTGAAACTCCATCTAATGCTGAATCAGTAGGTGATGAAATGTTAAACCATCCTGTTGCATTAGTGACATATGTTGTAATCAATTGTTCATCTTCGTCTGTTAAAAAGTACACTTTAAGTGAGATTGGACCATTGAATACTCTTGCATTATCCTCTCCATCCTCCACATGACCAGATACTGAGAAAAATGCTCCTGCTGTGACTTCTGGCTGTATCCAATCAATAACAACTGCAGAAGGAACTTGTATTGTAACATCTACAAATGTTTCATTTCCAATCCATCTTGCAGGATCAATATCTGAGATTAAATCTGAAACATCATCATCAATATATATCCTTAGAATATAAGTCCCTGGAGCGGTTCCTCCTGGAATTGTCCAAGTAAAATTAGCTGACCCAGCTTCTATTGTAAAACCACCCCTGTCGTCTGGAATATTCCATGTTTGAGTTACCTCGTCTGGTAATGCCTGCTGACTACCATTCCAATCAAATACTGCATGTATGGTCCTATCCGAAAATCTTGAATTATTACCAATATCTATTGCAAAGACTCCAAATTCTAAATCTCCACTTAGAGGTGCATTCAATACATTTGCACCATTAACAGGATCTCCTTCAGAATCAACCACTTCTAATTTAAATTCAGATTCCAATCCTACTGTAACATTAATTGCTTTAGGCATGATGTAATATTCTGGCTCTATTAATCCCGTAGGAGTGACTGAAAACACATACGCACCTGCAGATAATCCTGGAGGCATAATAAAAGAAATATTGAATTCACCAGTATTTACATCTACTGAACCATTTCCAATTATTGTATCTTTTAATTGATCCTGATCTAAAATCTGAAGTATTATCTCTGTTCCATTTCCTGTGATTGGCCCTGCTGGCGATTTATCCTCATCAATTAACTGTCCAGTCAAATAACCAATATCTCCAATATGTATCCAATTTGAACTTAATGACACTTGCAATGCTGCATTACCTTGAATTCTAATAAATTCTTGACTACTAGATGCATCAAATAATTCTGAACCTCCGAAATTAGTTTCAAACACATAATCTCCAGGAAGCATTGAACTCAATGTTGCCCAATTAACTGGAATTGGATTTGAGATAGGATCAACACTAGTATTTACTAATGCACTATCAAAGAAATGATTGAAAGTACCTGTTAAATTTAAATCAGTACTTATTCCTCTATGATCTTTTGCAGTTACTGCAACATTCGCATCGAAACCTCTCAATTGCGGCGTTGCATATATTTCAAATGTCAAATAACTTCTAAGTAAATATCCCTCACTTAAATCAGCATCATCTGTAGTATCTAATGTTGTAGGATAAAATCTTAATCTCACATCAATAGGCCCAGCAGGAATACTAATTGAAGAAGCATTAAGTAGATAAGAAAGTGAAAAACTACCATTTACTGATTGATTAAATACTACAAGGTAATCTAATCCTGAACCATTTGCCCTTATACCTAATTCAAGTAACCCATCCATTGGTGACGGATTTGCCCCTGCACTATTTGCTGTTCCATTTACATACACATAATTTCCAACTAATAATCTTGAATTATCAGCTTCATGCCCTTCTACAGTACCTTGAACATCAGGAGCTAATGAAACTGTTGCATTAACCAAAATAAATGATCCACGCAGATGAATTGGAGAACCAGGATAAGTTTCATCCGTATCTTCCCATCCAAAGAATGACACATTAAATTGTAAAGGACCTAGAGGCTCAGATGGGTCTAAGGTTAATGAAAAGGACCATTCTCCTCCTTTACCTACTTCTGTAGTTAGTGATTCAGGACCTGAAACTTGTGAAACATAATCTAATTGCACAGTTAAATTGGCCATTTCTGAAACATCTAAGAAGGGTATGTTTTCATAAGATAAGGTGCCACTAAAATCAGTAGTAGCCCCTTGTCCTATTGATGTAGATGACGTATGAACTATCACACTATCATCTGTCACATTGATATGTCCTGGATATTCGTGAATTCTAGGAGGAATATATTCTTCAGCAGAATTTACAACCACAATCTTTTGGAATCCTGGCATTACTGCTTCCACTGGAACTCCAGTAATTACAAAGTGTCCTGTAGCATTTGTAACTGTTGCAGTTCCTACTAACATTGAAGAGTCTGTTGCAACTGATGCATCAGGATCTTGAGGGACTGGTGCAAGATATCCACGCACAGTATTCCCGTCTATCCCTGTACCATTACTGGAATATACTAAGTCTCCTTCAATTGTAATATTTGTTAAACCATCTCTATCCCATGTATCTGGAATATAAGTCATATTAACTAATTCAATTTCTAATGGCTGAGGACAAGGATCTATTGGAATCCAACCTAAATCTGCTCCATTGGAAACACTTCTTAGGTGAATTTCAGCCCATACTCCAGCATTTGTGCTAGAAACTTCATATCCGTCTGCTGTTTGCTCTCCATTCACAAATCCAGAAACTTTACGTGCAGGTATCCCTGCAAGTCTAGCCATTGTCACAAATACTGTAACAAAGTCCGAACAAGTTCCCTCTTTTGAATTATTAAGAATATGCCAGACAATATCATCACTTGGGTCGACTCCCGAACCATTGAAATTGATTTGATAAAATAATGTTTCATTTCCTTGTCTCAAGTAGTTTGCAAGTGCTAAGGCCATGCCAAAACCACTTGTTTCTCCAGAATCTGCAATTACTTCTTGTGTAATTGCATCTACAATCGATTCATTAGAGACTCCATCCGAGAAGTAAGACGGCAAATTTAATTCCAATGAACTTGGAATATGAGGTTCTGAATCATCAAATTCTGCATCTTCATACCACAATTGCTTAGCTTGAGTTGTTAATTCGAATAAGGGTGCACCATCTGCAGTAACTGTAGAAACTCTATCCCATCGCTCAAGTTTTGAAGTCGGATCTGCCCAAATATCTAATGCTTCCCAATTGTGAGGCATTGGAACTGTAAGACCATTTGCAATCGGAGAATTATAAGCCATATTCCAACTTATTGTACCATTAGAATATGCAGAATCTGCAACCCAAGTAGTGTTTAGATAATTTGGACTCATAAGTTGCGTTGGATGTGATGAAGCATCTATTCCATATCCTCCACCAGTATAATTATCATAAGTATTAACTCTCCAATATAGTGTTGAATCTCTGTCTAGTAGATTACTCGTAGTATTAGCCCAGAAAACCACATTTTCATCAGTCACATCATCCGTTGGGTCGAAAGGATCGTAATTAGAACCATTACACAAGGTTGACCAAAATTGAGGAGGGCATTCTGCATAATCCGACATTCCCCCACCATCGGTATCTGGGTTTCTCCAATCTGTACCAGTAAGATTTTCTATTGAATCTGGAATCCCGTCTCCATCAGTATCTTGAGGATTTATATCATCTGAAGGATTATCTTCGGGGTTGGTACCATCGAAATATTCCTGATAATCACTTACCCCTCCATTATCTGTATCAAAAATCAAAGGATCTGTTACGTAGACATCATTACCACCACTTAATACGCCAATATATACTAAATTACAACCAGTAGTTGTTTCAAAATAGTCATTCACTCCATCGTTATCAGCATCTAGTGAATTTTCACATGCAACCAAAGGATCTGTGGCACCCATTACTTCATCGTAATCATTTTGACCATCTCCATCCGAATCCACATTTGTATGATTTGAGAAATATCCAAAAAATGCTGTTCTCTCTTGCCAGTCTGCTAGACCATCACCGTCTGTATCATAATAGTCATCATCACAATATTGTCTTGAAGTGAATATAGTTCCATCTGCTTCTGCATCCATCCTACACCATGAACCATCTTTAGCAAGTACAATATCTCCACCACTTGGAGCTACATTTACATTATTTAGTTGGTTCCCAACTCTGGCTGCATAAGCAAACTCAGTTAAAATTCCCGTTGTACTTTGGTACCACCCTTTCCCTCCATCTGGATTAAAAGCACTAGCATCACTTAGAGTCAAAGTAGAACTACCCCAGGAACTAATTGTTGATACTTCATCAACTAATGAATCACAAGGATCCGTGCCATGCAAGGGATTTACTTCATCTCCATCTATGACTCCTCCATAATCAGTATCTGCATTATTCCAATCGGTACATGTCAAATTTTCTTCCCAATTATCGATTCCATCCTCATCAAAATCACCAGTATCTTCTCTACGCGTAGGGTCACTTTCATTTCCATCAATTTGACCGTTGAAGTTTACATCTTCATCTCCATCGTCCCATGCATCTCCATCCGTATTGTTATTTCGAGGATCTGTTGCTTGAGCAGGATTACCATATCCACTGTTAATCTCCACACCATCAGTTAATCCATCACCATCTGTATCTGCTTCAGTAGGATCGGTTAACCAAATCATTACTTCGTCTCCATCTGAGATTGTGTCTCCATCAGTATCTGGATTATTTGGGTTAGTTTGTGTGTTACCATCGACTTCGGCAACAAGATTAGCACAACCATTAGGTCCATCTCCAGTAACTGGATTACACGGACTTTCAGTTCCTGTCATTACATCAGAAGGTGCATAATGTGATGGTGCTGGCCAAAAACAATCAGCAGCATTACACTGAGTATCCCAACTTGGGTTTATAAATTCATAAATATTTATCATTCCATCTCCATCAGGATCTCCTTGTGCACCGTTATTACCTGTTGGATCTGTAGGATCTAAACCATTAGCAACTTCCCAACCATCACTTAATCCGTCAGCATCAGTATCCCAGCCATATGGATCTTCATCAATCAAACCATCGCCATCATCGTCATCACTTCCACAAACAGCATCACCATCATTATCAGAATCTTGAGCATCTATTTGTCCATCATGATCATTATCAAATCCATCAGAACAAATATCCCCCACAGGATCTTCATCACAAAGAATTACTCCACCAACACCATCAGCACCAGAATCTCCACAACCTGGTTGATTGTATTGAAGTGCATCTTCTTCATTCCAATTATTTACTGGAACTGTGCCATTCCACCAAACACCATTATCCAAAACATCTGGAGTGTTTGAATTATCCCAATTGGCTGGAAGGCCATAATTATATTCTTGTAAATTAGTTAACTGATCTCCATCTGGATCCCCTGTTTGTCCATCATCTCCAACAGATGCACTTAATGGATTTAATCCGTATTTCCACTCCCAACCATCTGGAAGTCCATCACCATCAGAATCCCAATTTTGTATCTGAGTGTTTAATAAATATTCAATTGATGTAATTAATCCATCTCCATCTTGGTCACTTGAAGCCATTGCTTGCCACGTTCCAAACTGTATTGTAGCAAATGTAACTCCTAAAAGCATTATAATCATGAAAATTGAGCGCCTTTGCTTGATTATTAGCAAATTTATCTCATTTTCTTTAGCGCGGCCTGACTGTATTTCTGTGTATGAAATCATCTCACCTCAACAGTAGCCGGACAAAGAGGGACTTAAGGGGAATGGTACGTTGTTCATACAAGACTCCCCCT
>Ga0115011_10000239_pt1 | contig 50006 bp, 69 predicted proteins | sample TroAtlMetagenome_2_FD_88705 | JGI IMG/M metagenome (GOLD analysis project Ga0115011, IMG submission 88705) | Marine eukaryotic phytoplankton communities from Atlantic Ocean - Tropical Atlantic ANT8 Metagenome | ecosystem: Environmental > Aquatic > Marine > Oceanic | place: Tropical Atlantic... | reverse complement strand
TACCCGAATGAAGTTAATGTCGGTCGGTTGATTCTTCTACCCGTATTAGAGGACGAAGATCCCTGTGCTGCTTTTTGTCTCGCGCGGAGGGCACACAGTTCATCGATCTTCTTATCGAGTATGATTGTACGCATCGTGCTGCTACTATAGTCAGACAAAATGTTTTATTACATCCCTCACCTCACTATCCGACGCATGAAGAAAACGTTCGCGTGGACGACGAGCTACGGGCTGTTCGTGCTGAACGACACGAAAGCGTTTATGACGTGGTGCATGGACACATCAGATGTCCTTCTTTCGACTGGTCGAGCGCGTCGACATTCGACTGCCCGAACTGATGTGACTCATGTCTGATGCGATTGATTCGGTATCGTGCGCCGTATCGTCGCTATCATAGTCGTATGCCTCGCGAAAGTCGTGCATGTTTATCACGCTTTGACGGACGCATAGCAGATAGGTGTGCGCGACCCTGACCGTGTCGACGAGGACGTCGAACAAGCCGGAGAGGAGTTTCGGGAGGTTCTCGACGACGCAGAACGGAATGATATACGCATAGTGAAGGCTCTTGTGCATGGCACGTGTCATGGCAGGTTCCCGTTCATCACAGCTTCCATACATTGTGGTATCTATCTTCATATACTACCAAATCCTTTATACGATTTCCCGCCCAAATCTTTGAACTCTTCATACCCTCACGCGCGCGACCATGGCGACCCGCGTCGCATCCGACTGGCACCTGTCCTTCTACTACGATCCCGAAAAGCACGTCGACGATCTCTTCAAGACCGCGTGGGGTGCGAAGATCGCGAACCACACCTTCGTGACCGCCGTCGGGTACTACGTCAGCGAGACGCGAATTCAAACGTGCCATGCGCTCATCCAACTCAACCGAGGCGTGACGAGAAACGAACTCGAGGCGTTCATCGGAAATCGAGTGGGCTCTTACTTTCTCTACCCTATGCGCGCGCCACCGAGGTTCGTCGACAGGCTACAGCAGTCGCATGGGACATTCGCGACCTTCAGCGTGAAAGAAATGTACGCATGATAGTAGATGTTATTCAAAAAAGAGGACGTTGTACAAACTCTAGCGACCGTGGGAAACGGTCTGGTCCTACTCGACTGGTTCCTTCGTAAGTTCCGGACAGGCGTCTAATATCTCCTTGAGACGATCCTCGAGACCTTCCTCGGTTTGAAAATTTTCAACGGCTCTTTCAGTGAGCACGTCTCCATGAACCTTGCATGGAAGACAGTCGGGATCCGTCTCGAGCGGTGCGTGCGTATGTTCAGGAAGAACCTTCTTCTCCTTGGGCACCTTCTTCACGGTCGGAGTCTCGGACGCTACTTTCTTCTTGCGCTGCTGCCTCTCGACTGAATGCATGCGACAGAACTCAGTGCCCTCTGCGCACCCGTTGCTGCATGGCTTTCCAGACGCCGTGATACCCTTGCACGTCGGTCCATCCTTGCGCTTGCGGGGAGCGGATGCACGCGCCGTGATCGCAGTCTTCAGAGCGTCGATGTCGGGCTTGATCGCGGCGACGACGCCGTTGATGATTTCTTGGAGCGGGGGGAGCGTGGCGTCCGTCATGGTGTGGCGTCGTTTGAATTTGAATTGTCTTGAGACAGTTTTTCCCTTAGGGTTTATGAGCTTTACACGGAGCTAGGATTGACCCATTCAGTGAGTGGTGGTGGATTCTACCGTCGGGATAGGTGTCTTGGCACATCTGTCGCGGGAGACCGAACGACGTGCACTGCGTACATCTAAAATACCTGCGCAACACGCGCACGCCGTCCACTTTCAGCTTCTTCAACCCGTACGCCTTCCATGTGTGTTCTTGCATGGGAATTCTGTCCAAGAATATCCGACACGAATCGCAGTGTGGAAGACCGCATAGGGGACACAATTTACTGCCACGTATGACGGGCGCATCTATGAACGGTGGAAAGGGGGGAAGGGCGTATGTCGCCGTCATAACCTGAAGGGTGGGAGTCCGAGAGGATCCTCGGTGACTGACGACGAGGGGGGCATCGTGAAGGGTGAGGGCGGTGATGCGATTTTAGTCGCGTTTATGTTTTCCGCCTTGGAAGACAAATTGACGAAGCGACTTAGGGCAAAAGTGCCGATAGTAGTAAGACCATTGTCCATAAATGTATATATGAGCGACCGCGCCTTGACAAATAATTTATGACTGTACTCGCAGACAGGTGTTCCGATCCGGTCTATACGAGAACAACTCTGGCTATAGTACACATACTCTGACGCATACAGGACCGTGTATAGTATAGCGAGCGGGGTCACGATATGTGTGACGACATTGCTCCCGATCTTCGCAACGGTGGACGGAGCTCGAATCGATAGTGTCAACATGTGATTACAACTAATTCATTTTTTAACCATTGAGAGTCGAGAGTGAAAGTATCGACAGAAATCTCTCAGATCGGAGTGGATCTCATACCATTTCAACGCGTCCCTGTGGATCACCTGGGTCGATTGTCGACCGTTGAACTGTTCAACCAAACAACACGTGTGGACCGTCTCTCGAAGCAGCTCGAGGTACACCCGACACTGGACCTCTTCGTAAGGGACCAGTCGATTGAACATTTTCTTCGTCCTCTTTTTCTTTTGAATCAGCGTGTCGTCCACGACCTGCCCGGGTACACCCACTAATTGATAACGCGTGCCTTCGATTTGGCAGATAGTCTTGTTGTAGAAATTCGGTCGACCACCCTCCTGACGAGCGAAATTTTTGTTCAGTTCACTCGTGAGGTGATCCTTGACCGGTCGCAGCTCATCGGTCTGGCACACGGACTTAACCTCCTCAATCTTGTGCTGTAGGTCTTCCACGGAGGTCGCTCGATGGTTTGTGAATTTTCGAAGCAATGTCTCGACCGGTTTGTTCTGGCGAGCGATCGTGTGCACCTTCTCCGTTCTTGTCATTTCGGTGAACGTGTGTGGGGAATGTTTTTTCCAGAGTTCTTTCACCAACTCCTGTGGATCCTTGATACCACACCCGACGGCAGCCGCGACGTCCGAGGCGTTGATGTGAACTATGGGCACGCTTATGTCCGACACCGGGAACTCGATGGGATTCGATCGCATGTACCAAAACAATTCACCGCACGCTCGAGCGTCGAACAGGGCGTGATGGGCGTCGAACTCGCCCCCGATGCATTCTCTGTAACAGTTGACCAATTTCCCCGTGCGACAAAAATTACGCTTCTTCCAAATACCAAATGTGCATAGGAACGATCTGGACCTGAACCACGCCAACTCGTCGTCGTAGCCTCGGCGAATCAGTTCGGCGCCCACGACGTTTTCGTCGAACGCGCTGTTGTGTGCCACCATCGGTCCGTTCCCGTGACGACGCACGAACGAGACGAAAGATTTGATCACGTCTTCGAACGACTCGCCGCTTGCGTGTGCTTCTTCTTCCGTGATGCCGTGAATCTCCGTGGCACCGACCTTGAACCCATCGGGGCGGACGACCATGTACATGGCGTCAACCTCCTTATCATCTTCGAACGCGACCGCGGCAATCGAAAGGAGACGACATCCTTCGTAATTATGAAGATTGTATTTCGTGGGCGATACAAATTCCGACGGTCTCCCAGTCGTCTCTGTATCGAACGCCACGTATCTCATACTACAATATTACTGGGTGGTATTCTATAACCGGTGTCGGCGGTGTGATTGGTAATCTCTCGAGGCGTTGTATCGTTTCTAGTACGTTTTTGTACACCAGCGTGAGAATAGAAGACTCTCCGTACGTGTCCATATCTTGCTCCACCTCGTGCTTCAACTGTAATGCCTCTATGATGCGTTGCCGTCTTTCTCGTTCCGACGAGAGGCTCACCCGACCCATGACCCGAACGACGTACGGTACCGGTTCTTCACGCGCTGGAGGCGGCTGGGGCTTCAGTCGTTCGTGTTGTATCAGGAGAGCGTTCATCAGGGTGCCGTACGAATCACTGTCGAGCACATCCCTGTTCTTCTCCACCGCGTCGTAGATGTGTTGGACGATGTCCCCGTCCCGCGCGTCGCGCAGGGCGTCCAGGTCGTGCATGGTTATGAGACAGACAAAAATTTCCCGCCCTATTTCAAACAATCATGCGTCCGGTCAGTACAGTCGCCTTCGAAGCAGTCGTGGTGGGTATCATGAACGCCGTAGTGTATTACACTTTAGACAAACTAAATTCGGGTGTGAGTACCAAATGGCTCTTAGTTTTCACTGGTGCTCTTATTCACTTTTTATTTGAATTCAGCCCATATGGAAACATCAACGAGATTTGGTGTAAGCATACATTTCCGTGAGCACTTGATCTCTTACGTTTTGTAATTCCTCGAGTTCTAACTCGAGAGCAGCCCGGGTGTACGCGATCTTCTGGTTGTGCTCCCGGAGACGCGCTTGGTAGAACTCTCGTCGGTTCCCGACGTCGAAGCCGGCTTCTTCCAGACCCACCGCTCGGGGCACGCGGACGCGCTCGATACCGTACCGCTCCGCGGTCTCGAGGACAGCCTCCTTGACGAACTCGCGATCGATCGTGTCTAACGGGCGCAGGGTCAACAGCCTGGAACGGACACCCTGAATGCGCACATTCAAATTGGATACGTAATCCGTGAGCGCGCGCTGTCTGTACGCCGGCTCGTGCATCGGTGCGTTGGACGTCGAGGGCACGGAGACTGGAGTAGTCTTGATCGGCGATGGACGCGGTACGAGGTTGAGGTTCGACATGTCGAAGAGCGCGTGGTCCATGGCGCGTGTGCGTCGCGTACTGGGGTCAGGGTTCAAACAAGAAATTTGGCGAGAGCCAGTGGAGGGGGCTTGAGACCTTTTTTTCCCTCTCCTTCAGAGGTATCTCGAGGATTATGATCTCACCCACCTCATTGACCGCTTCTACCAGTTCTGTCTTTACACTATGGGGAATCAAATTCGATTGAGAATCTTCGCGACCGAACAAATCGGTCAGGGACTTGAGGGGCGTGAACATGGTTGGATCTTCTATAACAACATGACAACATCTTAAGCTACCGCTTGAGCATATTCATAATCTTGATGAACGAGTCTTCGACGCTCGTGTCCCACGTGTCTTCAGCGCTGGTGTCCTTCGTGAGCAGTGATCTCAAAAGTTTGATCATGCCGCCGACCACCGGAATGCGCATGCGCGTCGCGAACTGAGGGTCAGGTGGGGTGGCAATCAAATTTTGGCGGGAAAATATTGAAATTTAAAAATCGTAAAGTATGATAGAATGGTCGAACTCGAACCTTTAACAGACCTGAGCGATGTTCCACACAAGGTTCAATATGTTACCATTGATTCTGCCGATGTAAAACCACATCAGGGACCGGGTGGTCAATCGCTTTACGATACCAGGACTCGTCACACACCCGTCAGACTCGATCTGGATTTGAATTCTAATATACATTTTGAGGGTATGTCACAAGTCATCGGGTTAAAAATCGTCGAAGCGTACTTCATGCAAATCGGTGGCGCTGGCTCTAGAGACGGTGGAGTTGCCAGACTTGTAGATATCATATGCCCCCAAATTCCCACAGCTGGACAATTGTTAACGAATAGAGGACAAGTATTGGCGCGATGCCCACTTGATGGAAATGCAGTGCCGCAAAATGCGACAAACCGTATTATCTTCGATAAACAGGCTAGGCTCATGACTCGTAAAACAAATTATTTCAATCCTATATCGATTAAAAAGTTAGATTTTTCGTTCTACGAACTTGGTGCAAACGATATCTACCAGGGACTCCAAAATTCGCGCGAATGGAGTATCACTTTAGAGATCACGACGATCGCTCCCAAAGAGAAACCGAGGAGCAAGGAAGCGCAAATGCTGAACGCGCTCGAACGACTGAATGTCAAGATTGACGAACTGAATTCGAACGTCCGACGTCTACCCGACAAACCCACACACAAAGGTAAGCGTCCGGCGACCACGCTCTACGCGTTCGTCGTCGCGATGGTCTTACTGTTCATCGGGTGGGTAAATTATAAAAATGTTAGCTAATGTTATCAATGAAGAGAAGAACAGGAGGCGAACCCGTGAGGAACGTCACGAAACCGGGCATTCGCCGACTTGCCCGTCGCGCCGGTGTCGTGCGCGTCCAGGGTTTGATGTACAATGAAATGCGTGGACTCATTAAAGTTCACATTGAGAATATCGTCAAACTTGCCGTCATTTTCATGCAATACAAAGAACGAAGAACCTTGATGCATTCGGACGTCAAGGAAGCGCTCAGACGTCTCAAATTGCCGGTGTGGGGGGTGGACGGCACGGAAAAGACGGAAAGGTCGGGTGTGAAGAAAGGAAAGGGAAAGCGAACCGCTAAACGAGGTTCCGTCGCGGTGCGAGAAATCAAAAAGTACCAAAAATCGTCAAACTTGTTGTTGGCGAGAGCGCCGATTGAACGCGTCGTCCGACAATCCATGTACGACTTTACGTCGAACACGAGAATCGAAGGCAAGGCGTTGGCGTTGATTCACGCGTCCACCGAGGCTCGAGTCACCAAGGCGTTCTCCAAGTCTCAGCTCATGGCGATCCACGCCGGTCGAAAGGGTGTCACGATGTCCAATTTACGAGCCGGTAACCGCGTAAGAAATAACGACTAAACTTAAAAAATCGATGAACATGATCATCAATGGTGCTCGTCACGAGATGCACGTCATACCCATCAATTAAACGAAAACTCAAACTCAAGACCGGTCGCGTAGGGACCGTGTTGAGTCTGTACTATACGACCTTGGGGACGCAATCCTCCGTGTCGTCCGTGGTGGGCGCGTTCACGGCACTGGCGTACGTCGAAGCTCTGTCGAAGCATGTGGATAATATAGAGTCGTCACCGATTCAGAAACACCTACTGATACCCGTCGGGTGTAGTGTTTTTGAAGCGATGTGGAATGCTTCACATATCTGGCAGTTCGACTATGGAGTCACGCTGACGTGTTTTTTATCGTACCAAGTGGCGCTCTTCTGGATACTCATGGAGGAAATATTTACGCGTCCACGGTAGTAGCCTTCTTCGTGGATTTCTTCGCCGCAGGCTTCTTCGGAGCGGGCGCGCTCTTACAGTCACACTTTCCGGCAGGTCCAGGGGGTCCAGCGGGTCCCGGGACACCCGGCTCACCCTTCGGACCTCTCGCTCCTGCTTTCGGAGTACCCCCACCACCTTCGCCAATCATGTCGACAATCTTTTGGAGGGTCTGGTAGAGTGCGGTCTTGTCGACGCGGCTTCGCGCCATCTCCTGTTCGAGTTCTTCCTTGAGGGAATCCATCTTGTAGTATACTTAGAGCAGAGAATTTTATACACACCATGATCGACGCGTTCATTGGACCCACGTTGCGATCGGGCATAGGGCAACACTGTCGAAAATATTGCGACCTGTTCCCACATGCTAACTACTACTCTTACAGCGAGAACACCGCTATACCAAAGTGTGACCGCGCTCTGCTGTTCCTGATTCCCGCCGGTCCGTTTGAAAAAGTGATCCAGTACTGCAAGAACCAAGTGAAACATCTCGAGCTCTACACCGTGTGTGAGACCGAGACCGTACACGACGCCTATGGGGAGATGTTCAAACATTTCGATCGATGCGCGGTACCCAGCGAATTCTGTCGAGACGTGCTGTCGAGACAGTTCCCGGACACCGAGTTCTACGTTTTACCCGTCCACATTCCCGAACCACCGTACGTGTTCTATCACATCGGAAACATCAAGGACGACCACCGGAAGAATTTTCTCGAGATTCTTCGGGCGTTCATCGAACTGAATTTGGAGTTTCGCAACACGCGACTGTTGGTCAAGGCGACGTGTAACCAAGACGTGACAATCGAACACAAATACGTCGAGGTCATCAACGGTGTGTTGAGCGATGACACGCTAAACACGATTCACGACAGGGGTGATTGCTACGTCAATTTCAGTAACAGTGAGGGCGCGGGGATGGGAGCGATCGAGGCGGCGATTCGTGACAAGCCCGTCATCATCACGGATTTCGGCGCGCCCAAGGAATACGTCAAGACCCCATACACGATCGAGTGTGGGACACAAGAGATCCAACATGATGATTTCTTGTTTCAGAAGGGAATGGTCTGGGGTAAACCAGACCCGAAACAGTTACGAGAGTTCATGCGAGACGCCTAGAAGCGCGTGCGGTACATGGATCACTCACACACCAAGCGAATGGTCTCCGCGGAGAACATCTTACATGAGTTCGTTACGAGCGTATTCGGTCGCGAGGGTCAGAAGACCAAAGAAGATCGCTCCTGACATCATCTGATCGCGCTGGGCGAGGATGTACATCACGAGCTCGTCGACGACTTTCACACCCGTCGGTTTCTTTGCAATTTTCGGAACGAGCGTCATGACGGCGAGGTAGATCGCCATCGCGAGGATGACCGGTCGAAGCTGCTCTTGGTCTAACATTGTATTACACTTTGCTCATATTTTTTTCGTCGTCAACTGATCACGCCTCGTCTTGATTCGTGCGTAGGATTCCCTGACACGAATCAATGCGCTCTTGAACTTTTCTTCTTTTTTTTTCGGATCGTCCATGTTATGCCTCCCCCCCGATCGTCTCCAGGTATAAGTCTACTTTTCCTTTAACACTGGGACACAATTCATTCATCCTTTTGGTGACCGCATCTTGGGATGCCGTGATGTGACGTCTGAATTTCTTCACGTCTATCCCGGTTGCGTTATGAATCTCGTCTTCGGACGCGATGTCGCGGAGCGCGTAGAAATACGCCGCCGAATAGTTCGCATGCAAGAGGGCGATGATCGGACTGTCGTCTTGGAGCGCGGCGGTGCTGTAGCGAGCCGCCTGTCGAATGAGGGTCTCTATTTCCTTGCGCCTGTTTCGTCGACCGTTCTGGGACATGAGGAATGCGACGCATGCGATGAGTAAGAGGTAGTGGAACATCGGTTACAATTTACACATATAAATTATTGTAGTGGTTGAGTACGACTGGGTCGTTGATCTCGATGGGTCGAAAATTTTGGAGCGCCATTCGTGCGCGTCGACCGTTCTTGTTCTTGTCGATTTTGCCCGACGAATGCACGTAAAACACAGCCGTGGACGGTGCGTACCCTTGGCTTCGCATCAGCCACCACGCCTGACGAATGTCCGCGCGCCTCGTCAAACCGAGACACGCCTCTCGAATCGTGATGGGATTGCGTTTCTTCCTCTCCGGCATCCGCTTGACCGGTTTCTTGTTCACGTAACAATCGAACAGACGAAGACTCCTGTACGTGTGACCGTTGAGATCGTCGAAGATGTGTCCACTGACAACCTCATGGACGCGTCCTCGGTCGTGAAGATCGACGCCGCATCTCTTGAGCTGACTCACGTACAGGTTGATCGTCGAAGGTTTGTAATTCTTATCCCGAAGGAAATTTGCAAAATTTTCAAAAGTGAAGGTCGCCATGGTCTTTGTTTTACCTCTCATGTCATCTTTAAGACACCACGCGTGAGTTGTGTATGATTTCCGTGTGCTGGAAAAAGAGGTGCTACATCTGTCACTGCCCACTGGATGTCGAGGTGGGATTCGACGACGAAGAAGATGAGTTTTATTGGAACTTATGTATGGACTTTGTCATCGGTGAAGAAAGATTCATAAAAAATAAACTATACTGGAAGAAATTAGGTGGGCACGTGTACCCCGCGTGTAAATCCTGTTTCGATCTCAAGTTCGCGTGTAATCCTGCTATAATACGGGACATAGAGACTGGAAAAATCCGACGTCAGCGACCGACCCCGGAGGGATACACCTACGCCGAGCTCGACGCGTGGGTTGACATGTGCAAGCGCTTCATTCGCCGACTCAAGGCTTCCGACGAGTTCGGTCGACGATGAAGGAGACCGTGCGCAAACTCGATCACATCGAGCACATCCTCTTGCGCCCGGACACGTACGTCGGATCTACCGCGAAGGTCACGGAAGAGGCATGGGTCGTGGGTGCCCAGGGAGACAGCCTGGACAGACAGGTTTTGTCGTACAGCCCGGCACTGCTGAAGATCTTCGACGAACTCTTGGTCAACGCGATCGATCGGAACGCGCTCTACCCGAAGGAGGTCAACACGATCGCCGTGTCCGTCGACGACTCGACGGGTGCCGTCACGGTCGAGAACAACGGTCCGCTCGGTGGACTCTGCGTAGAGGTTCATGCGACCCATGGGATTTTCAATCCGGAGCTGATCTTTGGACACCTCATGACGAGCACGAATTACGACGACTCGGTCAAGCGAATCGTCGGCGGGAGGAACGGGTACGGGGCGAAGCTGTGTAACGTGTACTGCAGACAGTTTTCAATCAGGGTCAGGGATCACGTGAACAAGAAGACGTACAACCAACACTGGACCGAAAACATGCGGTCATGCATGAAACCGAACATTCGAAATTTCTCCGGAGCGACGTCGTCCGTGGCGGTGACATTCATACCAGATTGGAAACGATTCGGTATGACGGGTCTCGAAAAAGACTTTGTGAAGATCATACGCAAGCGATGCTGGGACGCCGCCGTGTGCACGAGCTCGAACTGTAAGGTCAGGTGGCAGGGTGAAAAATTGGAGCGACTCAACCTTCAAAAATACGCACTGATGCACGGGGTGGAGAAGGTGTCCGTGGTCGAGACCGACAGGTGGTCGGTCGCCGTCGGACCGAGCGCGGACGGATTTCAGCAGGTGAGTTTCGTGAACGGCATATGCACGACGAACGGTGGGTCCCACGTCGATCACGTGGTCAACGTCATCACCCACGGCATTCTTGAGGAGATGAAGACCAAGATCAAACTCAAACCGACGCAAGTGAAGAACTGTCTCCACGTGTTCGTTCGGGCGACGCTGGAAAATCCAAGCTTCAGCAGTCAGGTGAAGAGTGAATGCACGAGCAAGATGGCGGACTTTGGGTCTCGATTTGAACCGACGACGAAGACCTTCTTCAAGAACATACTCAAGACTGGCATCGCCGACGAACTGACCGCACTGTCTCGGTTCAAGGAGATGAAGGCGCTACAGAAGACTGACGGCTCGGCGAAGAAGAGTCGGATCTCCGGCATACCCAAGCTGGACGACGCCAACCGGGCTGGCACGAAGGATTCGCACAAGTGCTGTCTCATCCTCACCGAGGGTGACTCGGCGAAGAGTTTCGCCATCGCCGGTCTGTCGGTGACCGGTCGGGATCACTACGGGGTGTTCCCCTTGCGTGGGAAATTTCGAAACGTTCGAGACGCACCGCTATCCGCGCTCGAGAAGAACGAAGAGTTCACGTCCGTCAAGAAAATTTTGGGTCTGCAACAGGGAAAGGTGTACACCGATCTTCGAGATCTGAGGTACGGTAAACTGCTCATCCTGACCGACGCCGATCACGACGGCTCTCACATCAAAGCCCTCCTCGTCAACATGATTGAGTGTTACTGGCCGTCTCTCCTCGAAATCGGATTCGTGTGGAGTATGGTGACCCCCATCAAGAAGGCGTGGAAGGGGAAGCAGGTTGAGACGTTCTTCAACGAACTCTCGTACCAGGAGTGGGACAGTCGCAAGACCGGACAGTGGAACGTGAAGCACTATAAAGGTCTCGGGACGTCGTCGACCCAAGAGGCGAAGGAATACTTTCGCGAGATTGATCGATTGTCCATTCGATTCAATTTCGATTCGATGGCGTCCGACTCACTGGCGCTGGCGTTCGACAAGAATTTGACTAACGAGAGAAAGGTGTTCATCCAAGTCAACACGGCGAATCCGCCCACACCCCTTCCCTACGGCAACATGAAAAAGGTGGACGTCACCGAGTTCATTCACAGAGATTTCGTCAACTTTTCCATCGCCGACCTGAAGCGGTCCGTGCCGAGCCTGATGGACGGTCTGAAACCGAGTCAACGCAAGGTGCTCCACGCGTGTTTCCTTCGGAACCTGTCCTCTGACATGAAAGTGGCGCAGCTGGCTGCGTACGTGTCCGAAGCAACCGCGTACCATCACGGTGAACAGTCGCTGGCGGAGACCATCGTGTCTATGGCACAGGATTACGTCGGGTCGAATAACATCAATCTGTTGGTACCGTCCGGTCAGTTTGGGAGTCGGCTCATGGGTGGGAAAGATGCGAGTCAGACCAGGTACATCTATACCCGACTGAGTCCGGTCACCCGAAAGATGTTCGACAAGAGGGACGACGACGTGCTCACGTCAGTGATCGACGACGGCAAGAAAGTCGAACCGGAATTCTTCGCACCCATCCTTCCCATGGTTTTAGTGAACGGCGCTCGAGGCGTGGGCACTGGATACTCGTGCATCATTCCATCCTTCGACCCGAACCACATTCGAGACAACATTTTGCGCGCGCTGGATCGTCAGCCCATCAAGGAGTTGGTTCCGTATTTTAAGGGTTTCAAGGGTAGGGTTTTCAAGAACGGCGAACACACGTGGATGACGGAGGGTATATGGAAGGACGGTCGGGTGTTGGAACTCCCACCGGGCGTCTGGACACAAAAGTTCAAAGAAACCCTCGACACGATGATCGACGACAAGGTCATCACCGGATACACGAACAACAGTTCCACGGACGACGTCAATTTCACCATCCAGGGATACACCGGGTCGGATCCGTACGTCGATTTTTCTCTTCGCAAATCCTTCGCCGTGTCGAACATGCACCTGTTCCACCCAGACAGTGGAATCAAAAAGTTCGCCACACCCGAGGACATTCTCATCGATTTCATGAAGACACGATTGGTGTTGTACAAGTCGCGCAAGGATCACTTGGTGACGTCGATGCGCCGAGAGTCGAAAGTGTTGGAGTACAAATCTACCTTCATGAAGATGGTGCTCAAACGCGAGATCGAGGTGTTGGGTCGGAAGAGGGCGTTGGTGGTTCAAGATTTACAGACACACAAATTCCCGACGGTGGACGACTCGTACGACTACCTCTTGAAAATCACCCTGAACCAGTGCACGGAAGAAGCCGTGGTCAGCCTTCTCAGGTCGTCCGATCAGATGAAGAAGGATCTGTACGTGCTCGAGAATACCGAACCCGTTGACATGTGGAAATCGGATCTTAAAAATTTGTAACGTAACACTAGGAATGAGTGGTGGCGAAGCCGCGAAAATCACTCTCAAAGCCATCGGTGCACAGGACACGTTCCTGCTGAGCGGTGAGCCCGAGGACTCCCTGTTCCACTATGCCAATAAACAACACTCCCAATTTCGAAAGTATCATCGCTCGAAAAATGTCAACAAGCCGGGCACCGCCCAACCGAGTTGGCCGTTCGGGGAGACGACGATCGTCACGTATGAACCGCGGAACATGGGCGATCTCCTGTCGAACATGTGGGTGAGTTTCAAACTCCCCGCCCTATCGAACGGTAAATACTGCGATCAAATCGGAAGACACATGTTCCGAAAAGTCACGATGCGCGTGGACGAACAGATTGTTGAAATTTTTCACAGCGATTGGGCGATCATCTACGACGAGCTGTACCAAGAGATTTCCGAGAAAGTCGCCGCGAGGTTTCTCACCAACCGATCGCTCGCCTTTGACAGTTCCGAATTAAACACGGAGATCAACGCGTACGCGACCCAGGTCATCGTGCCCCTCAATTTCTTCTTCAGTCGACGATACGCCGGGGACGAACACTCGGTCATCGAACCGAACCGTCCATTCTTCCCAACTTGCGCCATTCACAAACAGAAGATTGAGTTCGAATTTGAGTGGTACCCGCAGACGTTCTTCACGGATTCGTCGGGTACGGTGACCCTGCCAGAATTCAACATCATCACCGAAGAAATCACACTGACTGCCGAAGAGCGATTGTATTTCATGCGCGAACGTCAGACCATCGTCACGTCCGTGGCGAAGAAACACCCGGTGGTACAGACCGAGGTCGGGAAACCATTCGTCAAGAACGAGTTGGTCCCGAACGGTCCGGTGAAAGCCGTGCATTGGTTCTTTCGCAACAGCGCGTTCGAGCAGGAGAACCTCGTGAAGGAGTCGGGTGAGACGGACGAGGGGAAATATTACATTCACAACCGGTTCAACTTTTCGTCCAACCTCAACTACGACGAGGTCTACTCGTTCTTCGCACCAGTGATGGACACGGCAAAATTTTACATCCAAGGGAACGCCCTACCGAATTCCACGAGCACGAATCACCTCTTCTACAAGTGGCTCATGCCCAAACACAAATACCTGTCCCGCCCTATACGGAACCTCTACACGTACGCGTTCTCGACGTACCCGAGCAACGCACAACCGAGCGGTTACTTGGATTTTGAAAAATTACAGGGAAGCAAAACGAAGATTGAGTGCACGTTGGAAAATTCTGATTACACCTACAGTTTACACATGTACTACACGTCCATAGAGGTGTTGTTATTCGAGGGTGGGAAGATGGAGATCGTGGGCGCTCGAGGCAGCCTTAGGGACGACAAGAAGAAAATCATAGAGAAATCCGTCGACGACATTCCGAACACCTGCGGTCCACTGAAACCTAGGAAGCAGAACAAAGTTGATCATTTCTTGAACAAGGTCAGGCGATTAGCCTCCATGTAATCCAACAGTTTCGTTCGTATGACCCACCTCAAAAAATTCAGCTGTGCCACGGTCGTGCTGATTTCCTCCCCCGTGCCAGGTACTCTGTACGAGATCTTACTCGACCGCGCGAAGGGGTCGAAGAACGCCTTACTGAAACCGTCGAGACTCGATTTATACGCCGAGTGTACGACGAACGGCGTGCCATTGATCTCGTAATGGGTATGGTTCTTACGCGAGTAATTCGTGATGAACCATTCGATGTTCCGTAAACTGATGTGACTCTTCTTTTGGAGGATGCCGAGCAATTTTTCGCGGTTCGTAGGCTTCGAGTAAAAATTATCAATACTGGTTAGCAAAATGTCGGACTTACTCATGTTACAAAACTAGTGTGTTAAAACTTTAATACCACTCGGTGTTCCAGTACTGACGTTTCAAATCTCTGTAGTGCAGGTCTTTGATCGCCCATTTGACGTGTGGGTAAAACGTGCAAAAGTGATCGACGAAATCGTCGAACGTCCAATCGACCTCGTCTTCGAGGTAGTCTTCGATGTCACTGTCACCTTCGTCCAGCTTTTTTCGTTGGATTTCTTTTTTGGTCATGTCTTCTTGTTCCAACGTGTATTCCTCTTCCCATACCTCTCGCAAATCTTCCATCAAAATCTGCACAGTCTTGTCACAATTGCGGTTGGTGTGCATCTTTTCATTAAGGGTGTCGACTCGTTTGCTGAGCAGTTTTCGTTTTTGTTGAATCACCTGCCATCTGAGATTTTTGATGGAGGTGGCATCGTAGGACATTCGTAAGGCGTTGGTCATTAGAGTCGCGTTGTGAGGTGACCTCCGGTCGGGTGGGGCGCTTATATACCCCTCGAAATTGAAATTTCAATTTATTTTTTGTACGCCGGGTTCTGACCCTTGGCACCGGCTCGGTACCACGGAATGAATTTCTTGTCATACTTGCGTCGAGCCTTGATTTGCTGCGCACTGGTTCGTCCACCGGGGACGCACTTGCGCCCGGTCTTCGTGGTCGCACCGGCGACCTTTTTCATTGTGCATGACGTGGGCTTGTAGTACGATTTCGAGTCTCTCTTAAAGTGCTGACCGTAAACTTCCATCAAGGCTGCGAGGAAACATTCAGTACCTTCGCACCGTCTCGACACGATTCGCGTTTTCCCAGTCCTACTTTTGACACGCCTGGTGATGCGAAAGATTTGTGACAGTCGACCGTTTCGGTCCCGAACGTATTCGCTGTCCACCTTGATCCAACCGTAGTTTCCGGGTTGGTACGTGGGTCTGGATCTGGGCTGGGGTCTCGACGATCGCGTCTGCGGTCTACTACTGGTCGTAGACTGACTGATCGTGTTCAACGCCTTTTGTAAGGTTTGTTGATTCTCGACCGATCCCCCCTTGTTTGGGTGGTACTTGAGACTCAGTCTCTTGAACGCACGTCGTGCGTCAATCTTCTTCTCCTTCATCAACTCGCGCAGTTGGCGTCGAGCGTTCTCCACTCTGAGCGGCATTGATAACATGGACTCACATTTTAATCACCTTCACCGGACGTTCTGTCCGTATGATTGCCAGTCCTGCGCGAAGGATGTTCTTCGTCGCACGACTTGAGACGATGACCGTGCTGCGGTCCACCTGCGCTCGACAGCTCGCTCTGTGTTTGTTAAGCACCGAACGCATACCCAGCAGCCTTCGCAAGGACACTCGTCGACACTGACACACGTCGAACACGAAATGGATTTTATGTCCATGGAACTGTTTCCATGTTTTTGTGAAATATCGATCGAGGTCGTCGGGTGTGGTGGCGTCCGTGATTCCTATTCGTACGACTGTCATCTCTATTAAAAGGGGAATAATTTGAAATCCGCCATTCTCGCCTGCTGATCCTCCGTGTAGGGGTTCTGTAGAATGACCGGTGTCGTGCACCGCCTCTGGTCGTTATGTTTCGCACAGTACCCCTCGATCGTCGCCTTGTTTTTGCACCGCGTGCCGTCCTTCTTCAGACCCTGGCACAGAGGTTCCTTCTCGAGGATCGCATTCAGATCCTTGAACAACTCCGACCTCGAGATCCCGTGTTTACGTGCGATTATGTCTATGTAGAGTGACAATTTCTTCTCCACCTTTATGTCCACCTGATCCGTAATCAATTGTGCCACCTGATTCAACACGGCATCCATGTGTTTTACTTACCCATGTTTGAGGTATAGTTTTTAAATAGCGTGGCGATTGCATTTTTCTCCGTGTCCGTTGGTTGCGCGGCTTCCTTTTTCAGCTCGCGCGCCGTCTTCGGTCTGTGCTGCCCTCGAATCTCTCCGAAAATCTCACGCTTCGCGTCACCCTCGACGAGTGGTTCGAGAAGATCGGATACGGGAGTAAAAAATTTGTTCTCGGCGTAATGAAAATAGTCCAAAGGGAGTCCATGTTGCTCGGCGTACGCCACGTCTTCACTCTTCTCAAACGCCCTAGCCTTCGGATTGTCCGAGCGAACGATCACGTAGGGCACGCGGTCTCCCGTTTGTGGTTCGGATCCGGGTCGGCGCTCGCGCATCTTCCGCACCACCGCCACGTGGGCTTGGTTGATTTGTAGACTCGCAAACTCGTCGGTCACCGAGACCGGTTCGCCCTTCACCTTGTATGTGTCACTCAATTTCTGAGAGAGAATGAGTTCGGAGGTGGGCACCTCACCCGTGAGAAGACTGATCGCGCGTTCACGTGCCAGGTCGATCGCCGGTTGGGGATCGGACGAATTCAAGATCACGTCCAACAGTTCTCGACACACACCCCGACAGTGCATGGTCGTGTCTCGACGAACCAGTGACAAACCTTTGATGTCCACCTTTTTGAATTCGACATTCCCGGATTTTCCCATCTCGTACATCTTCGCCGCGTATCGTTTCTTCGAGTATAGGAGGAACGGGTGGTAAATCTTCTCCAGTTCCAAATCGTTCGGGGCACGGAACAATTTTGTCGCCCCTTCGGACGCCAGTTCACCCAATTTCCATGAGTATTCGATCGCGTCCATGCCCGTCCGACCCTCGCAGTCAAATTCCACCATCACACTATCCGTGTCGCCGTACCTGACGACAGCCCCGGGGAAATTTTTCTCGACGTACTCCTTGGTTTCGTCGATCATCGATCGCCCCTTGGTCGTCACCGTTGCCGCGAGTGCCATGCACCCCTTGAACACGCACGGGAGGATTCCGACGCTCGTCCCGGTTGCGCCGTACACCGAATTCATGCTGATTTTCATCGCCAGCTGTTTACCGTCGAACACGGCACGCATGAATCCCTCGGCTTGTGCCATCTGTTTCTTCGCAGCCTTGCGATACTGTTTCAGGTCGGAGAGGATGCTCGGTAAGATTGAGGGCACGTTTTGGGCGTATCGAAGGGTAACACCGGCAACCTGAAATTCGTCGTACTCCACGCCGGGGAGGTTATCGTATCGAGGATCCATGACCAGTGCACTGTAGCAAATGTTATGTGCCATCATGATGCTCGGGTATAGCGATGCGAAATCGAGAGCTGTGATTGGATTCTTGTAGTAGGCGCCCTTTTGTGCGTCCAGCACGGTCGCACCGACGTAGGATCCCGGATCGTCCTTGTTGCGAATCGTCTTCACCAGAAATCCAAGTTCCCTCGCTTTCTTGCACACCTGACTGAACACTTTGATTTGCTGACCCCGCTCGCACAGGTAGGACAGTGGTACCCAACACGCCTTCGCCATCTCCAGAAGATTGACGTCCAAGACGAGACGCTTACATATCCGGTGGGGCAACACGGTGTCCTTGACACAATAGGCTGCGACCTCGGACATTTCATTCGAATTTTGTCGTTCAAACCTGGCGAACATTTCTCTCGCCGGCATGTCAATCTTGGAATCGTTCAGGTATACGAGCGAGACGCTGTTCAGGGAATACGAATCCAACTTGTAATTCTTCTTCACCTCTTGGAACATGTCGTACACGAATCGACCGGGCATCGGCAAGAGTTTCAACACATTATCACCCAAGGCTGAACTGCTCAACTTTTTCTCCACGATTTTGCTCGAGAACCCTCGACGTCGACCGAGGTTGAAAAATTTTGAACAGTTTGTCATGAGTGCTCGGGTGTACAGATAATCCAAATCGAATCCGAATATGTTCCACCCAGTAATTATGTCGACATTCTTCTCATGAATGTAATCCCTGAACGCCGCCAACATGCCGGCTTCGGTGCTGAAACTCTCCGTGCGCACGCCCTCCACGGGATCGGTCGGACCAAAACAAAAGATCGCTTCGTCGTAGGGTGTGTCCGTGCCGATGTGACACAGGGTGACACCGATCTGAAAACATGCGTCTTCTGAAATTTGGGGGTTCGGAAATTTGTGCGACTTACTATACGCCTCTATGTCCACGCTGGCAATCACGAACGGGGCGACGTCGTCGCGATCGACCGGTCGAAGGTGTGACCAGTCGTCCATCCACAGATCGACGTCGACGGCGGCGACGAAGGATGGGTTCGTTCCTTCCTCAGCGCACACCCAGCCGCACGCATGAATATTCGTCTCATGCATGAAGCGTAGGACAGGGTCGAGATTCGCTTCGAATGCCGTGACGGACGGAAACTGATCTCGAATTTTCCAGTCCACGAGTCGACGGGCTTTGAGTGTCTTACAGTCCAGGCGTACGAACCGTGATACCTCGCCGTTCTGAAATCCCCACATGTCCTTGCGCTCAACGAACTCATGACCCACGAGGGCACCCTTGCACTTGGACTCTATGGTTCGAATGAAGACTTGTGCGTCCGATGTCGACCAGTCGACCGGAAACTTGATGTAGAAATATGGAATGTACGGCGTGGTAACACAGACGGACCGCCCGTCCTCAGCCTTGCCATAAATCGATATCAGGTGCTGGTCGTCTTCGTCTCGGTCGTCCCAGGCGATCACCTGAAACGTGACCATGTTCCCTGTGGAAGAATGACGCCTCTTTTTTTTATCTGTACTAATAATAATCAACATGAGTGCTGCTCTGGTGGACGTGATTTCCACGGGCGTGCAAGATATTCATTTAACCTCCAAGCCGGAAATCTCGTATTGGAGACAGGTCTATCGCAAATATACAAATTTTGCCGTGAACACTCAACGTGTCGATTACATCGGCTCGTTCTCCGCCACGGGCTCGGTGACGTGTGAAATCCCCGTCAAGGGCGACCTCCTCACGCACATTCACATCGAAGCTCCGCGCATCGGTACCGCAGGACAAAACTCCACCGGTTTGTTCTCGTCCAACGCCGCTCAGCGCCCGACGACGTTCGAGCTGTGGGTGGGTGGACAGATGGTGTGTGCGCTTGATTCCTTGTACATCAACGGTGTGCACAACCTTCTGTACAACGCGACCGGGGCGAAGGCGTCTGGTGCCCAACTCACGGGTGCGACGCTCGAGAACGCCTACGGCGCGGAGTCAGGATACGCCGATTGCTACACGATTCCGTTCTGGTTCAGCGACGACTGGACGAAGAGTCTCCCGTTGGTCTGCATGCAGTTCAGCTCGGTGACTCTCAAGATCAAGTGCCGCGACGGGTTCACCCCGCGAGCGACGCCGAAGATCTACTGCTCCTACGCCACGTTGGACACTGACGAGCGAAAATGGTTCGTCGATAACGTCCACGAGCTTTTGATTAGACAGGTGCAGTCCCAACTCTCGAGCCAATCCGAGACCGAGATTGATTTGTCCACGTTCAACCACCCATGCATGGCGGTTCACATCGCGAGCGGTGCGGGCACGGGCGGTCACTGGTCGTCGCAATATTCGTTCGACAAATCCACGCTCTACATCAACGGTACCCCGCTGTTCGAAGAGACCTCGAACGTGTACCACCACACGACCGTGCCGCTCACGCACTGCACGGAGCTTCCTACTCAGGCGCTCGACAACAGTCCGACGTTCACGTGGCCGTTCGCCCTCTACCTCAACAAGTCGAGCCCGTCCGGTAGCCTTAACTACTCTCGACTCGACAACTCCAAGTTACAAATCTACAGTCCGCACGGTAACGCCAACACCCAACATCGCGTGTACGGCGTGAATTGGAACATCCTCAAAGTAAAGGACGGACTTGCCGGCGTATTATATGGATCATAAACCTAACAAACAAATAAACGGGGTAATACCCTTTTCCAGGGTTAGCTCAGTTGGAAGAGCAGCTGACTGTAGTATAAGGCTAAATAACACTATTAATCTAGTGACATAGTGATCAGCGGGTCGCGTGTTCGATTCATGCACTCTGGATTCCTCCTATTTTTACAAATGCGTGTTTGTAAAAATGTGACGAGTTCGCTAAAATTTTATTGTTGTTTACGCGTTTACGCGCGACGGGTGCGCTTACCTTCGACAAGCAAGCCCGCCTTCTTGGCGTTGTTGGCGGCTTCTTGCGCGGAGGTGCGTCTCTTCTTGGACGTCTTCTTGGCAGCCTTCTTCGGCTTGTTCGCAGCCGGCTTGTTCGCAGCCGCAGCCTTGTTCGCAGCCTTGACGCGCTTTTTGACGACGATGTACTTCGCCTTGAGGTTGGCAGCGCTCTTGCCGGCGGCGTTGATCAAGGCTTGAGCCTTTTGGTTCGGCGTGAGGGAGCGTCGCTTGGCGATCAACGCGAGAACGGCGTTGAGTCGCTCGGCTTCCTTTTGGAGAGCCTTGTTCGCCGCGGCGGCAGCCTTCGCCGCAGCCTTCGCCTTCTTCTCGTGCGCGCGTTCGTGTGCGCGTTGCATTTTTTTGTTAACCTTCGCCGCGGGCACCGCCTTGTTCTTCGCGTAAGCGTTGGCGCGCTTCTTGTTGAGGAGTGCACCGATCTTTTCTTCGATGGACTTTGACTTTTGCACCTTCTTCTTCGGGGCGAGGAGCTTTTGGAATCGAGCGGTCGCCTTGTTGGCTTCTTCGTTCGCTTCAGCAACCTTCTTCGCCGCTTGCTTGTTCAGCTTGGCTTGTCCCTTGGCGTAGACGTTCGCGGCGTCCGTTTGCTTCTTCGCCGATCTGGCGAGGATCTTTTGGAACATCTTGGTGGCTTGCAATTCGTTGTTCGCCAACTCAGCAGCGCGAGCGTTGGCGCGCTTCTTCGCCGCGCGAGCGAGGCGGGCAGCCTTCGAGGCAGCCTTTTCCTCGTTGGTCGTTCTGCGACCGTTCGGCTTACCGACACGGGCGGCGGCACGCTTGTTCGCCGCACGCTGGACGCGGGCAGCCTTGGAGGCAGCCTTTTGCGCGTTGGTTCTCTTACGGAGGTTCGGCTTACCGGCGCGTTCGGCGGCGCGCTTGTTCGCCGCACGCTTGAGACGGGCTTCCTTGGTGGCAGCCTTTTCGTCGTTGGTCTTCTTGCGGAGGTTCGCCTTGCCGGCACGCTTCTTGGCGTACCTGGCTCGCGCCTTTTCGCGAAGAGCTTCCTTGTTAGCGTTGGACAACGCGGCGCGTCTGGCGGCGGCGCGCTCGCGGGCAGCTTGCTTCTTAAGGGCAGCGATCTTGTTCGCCGCATTATTCTTCGCAGCCTCTTCGCGCTGGACGAGCGCGTTGGTGAGACTAGCGATCTTCGCTTTGGCTTCACTCGGAGTGACCTTCATGTTGTTGTTTTGTACTGTAGATTCAGATTTTTTTTTCATCGTGCTCTGGGTAGACGTACGCCCATCGACTGGAGGGCATGTCGTCGCTCCCGACTGAGGTGTGTATCTGGATCCTTCTGGAGTCCCAGCCATAAGTGCAGTCCCGGGCTACCACCCGGTTCGGACAATATGTTCAGGTGTCCGTGTCGCTTCTTAAACTCCAGGAGACGTGTGTACATGTTCAGGAAATGATCGGGTCCTGGGACAACCCATTCGTCGATGTTCGACTCATCTTTCATCCACTCGACGCACCGTTCGAGAAACTTATCGTAATACTCGTGGTAGTCAAAATCTTCAATGTGCATGAGCTCCTCTGTCGGTGGATCAATCTTGGTTTCAAGTTCTCTCAATTCGAGTTCATATCCCCAATTCAAAATTTCAATCGTGTCCGTGTGCTGACGAAGATTTTCAATCATGTCCACGGACAGCATACCGCGCCCCTGTTTCTTCTTCTGTCGCTCATGTTTAGCACGCCCTTGTTCGAGCCATTCCTGGCGACACAGGTCCACCGACGTATGGAAGATGTGTTCCTGTAATTCGATTGGTAAAGTGTCCCATAACGAATCGTCCATCCTACATTCTTCGCTGATTAAAATCTCAGGATAGAGTACCACATGTTCGCTATGGTTATGGGACCGTCCCCCGCCCCCGTCGCACCCCCCACTGCCGCCGCCGCCCCGTCGGGTGGATTGCCGCTCTCTAAGATCCAAATGATCGCCGTCGCCATCCTTGCCGTCGCCTATTACAAGCGTGAACGGCTCGGTCGCAATGGTCTTATCGTCGCCGCGCTCATCGCCGCCGCCTTGATCTACAACGAACGTCGCCAAAAGGCGTCCGGGTACTGCCCGACGTGCAAAAAGTAAGTATTTCAGTCCCACGAGAGACGCTCCTTAAATCGACGCCATAAATACGGTGTCAACTCCACTAGATTTCCAAACGGGACGTACCGATAGGTTGGATTCCCACCGAATCCCATCAGGTGTGCGGTCACGTATCGTTCCTTTGGAAATCTTCGAGCTATGCGAAGCGATAGGCTGTTGTGCGTCGCGAGAATCGCGTGCACGTGCGGCGCCGACAGGGCGTGTCCCAAGCCCCTATTGTACGAGTTATCCGTGTCATCCTTGACGTCGAACAAACCCGACTGCGTTCGCATGTACGCCCCCCGAACGAGTTTGACACCCAACTTGAACCCGTGGTTTTGGGACGATTCCATGTCGGACAAGAGTTCGCGCAACGCGTCGCGTCGATACATCTGATACGTGGCATACACGACGACGTTCTGTTCTGTATTGTGTCGTCGCATCAAGTCGTAACACGCATCGCGATACAACACGTCTTCGGCGTCGATGCACACCCGAACACCCTTGGACTTTGCCTGGGTGATGATGTCATCGACGTGCCCGACGGCGATGTCCTCGGACTGTCGACTCCCGAAACTCGTCATCTTGAGGGCGCACATGTATTCGGCGGGTAACGAGTTGACCATTATATCCGTGACTCGTCGCACGCTGGACACGTCCTTTGTGACATCTTCGCGTGCGTAATCCACTATGACTCGCTCACCCGCCTCCCGACATCGAGTCATCACAGAACGTAATTCTCGGTTGAGGGCTGCATATCGCAGCATAATATGTACACTATATATAAGATGCGAGAGTTACGACTCGACCCAAGTCCCGTCGCCACTAAGAAATGGCGCGTCACCTTCGAAGATGGGACAAACGTGGATTTCGGTGCCCGAGGATACGCCGATTACACGACGCACAAGAACAGCAGACGCATGCGTAACTACATTCGTAGACACGGTGGTATCATTTCTCGAAAGACCGAGGACGAGAACGATCCAATTGAAATACACCGCCTCATGTTGAATGTTGACAAGAGCACGAGAGAGGCGTGGGGTCCGCGACGAGGCATCAAGACTCCAGGATTCTGGTCTCGATGGCTCCTGTGGAGTCAGCCCGGTCTGGGGAAGGCTATCAAATTCATGCGCAAGAAATTCGACATCTATCTCATTTGACGGAATAGTGACGGATGATGAGGTCGCGGTTTTCACGCACGCGCTCCGTGTAATCGAAGATGACCTTCGCCACGGTGACTTTGCGTCCGAGATCGTTCGTCTTCCACGCCTCGGTCGTATCGGTGTCGATGACCTTTTCAACGCCTTGAAACAACTCCCTGAAATTTTCAAACCCGACGTCCGTGACGATTCGACCGTTGTTAATTTCACCGGCGAGATAGTTCACCTTTTTCACGTACAGATCAGCTTTGTGTTTTCGAATGTAATACAGATCCGTGCCTGGCATGTAGCCGAGGGGGGTCGACACCGCGACGACGAAACACGCCAGAAGCAAGAGTGCGATGATCATTACTCTATACATCATAAATTTTAATCACCTCCTGGACACTCGGGTGTCGAATGATGTCTTCGTTCTCCATGCGAACGACGTCGATGTGTGAAAGGTCCAATCCTTCGAGGCGGTCGAGCAGGTCGCTCAACCCATTCTCATCGCCGAGATCACTCTGGTTCGGGTCACCCGTGATGACCAGCTTCGTCCCGTGTCCGACGCGCGTCATGAGCATCTTCATCTGCTCTTGGGTCGCGTTTTGCATTTCATCCGCGATGAGCCAGGTGTTGGTGAACGTTCGTCCTCTCATGAATCCCAGGGGTTCGACCGTCATAAATCGATCGATGTTCGCTCGCGAGTACGTGCTGTCGAACACGTCGTACATGGGCATGGTGAAGGGAAGCATCTTCTTGTCCATATCACCCGGTAAGTACCCGAGATTTCTATCGTCAGCGGGCACGATCGGTCGCGTGACGACGACGCGTCCCCGGTTTATGCCGCCGATGTAGGAGAGCGCTTCATGACACGCGAGCCAGGTCTTCCCACACCCAGCCGGTCCGACCCCGACCACGATGGGTTTCGGAGATTGGAGGGTGAGAAGAAATTTACATTGTCCGGCTGTCTGGGGAAAATAAGTCGACCACATAACATCTATTAAAAGAAAATGTGATATTAAAAGTAGAGAGAACGATGCATACCTTTCATGCAGTGCAATTCAGGGTAACGAAGGGGTTCATGACGATGAATGACCCGGAGAACCAGCCTCGAATGATGACGTTCAAGGATAGGGATGTTGCCGAGAAATACGTGGCGTACATAGCGCGCTTCCGATCCAAACACGGACAGTTTCCATATCTAGATCTCACGAAGAAGAACATGTACCTGTACGGCAACCGACATAAAAAGACTGTGACGGAGGAGCGCATTCGCAGTCATATAAACGTCGTCGACTTGTACGAGACAGATCTCGACTCCATCGCGCTCAAGTCGGGCATGTCCTTTTTCTACATCCACACGTTCTCGTACGATCCGACCAGTCTCCTGGAAAGCATCGGCGTGCGCGGACAAAACATCGACGGTTCAGAGGATCCGGACTTGTTGAGACAACACCTCGAGATGCGATTAAAAATAAAATAAGAATCACTTTCAGATGTGTGGAATAGTCTGTGTGTTTGGGGAAGAAAAGCGAATCCCCACTGGTTTATTGACACACAGAGGTCCGGACGATTTCAAGTCGGTGACGTTTGGTAAGTGTCAGATAGACTACTACAGACTCGCCATCAATGACTTGTCTTCGTCGGGTATGCAGCCATTCGAGTACAAGGATCAGGTTGCGTTCGCGTGCAATGGAGAAATCTACAATTACGAAGATCTCCAGGTTGGCGACGAGACGAGCTCGAGTGATTGCGAACCCGTCATGCACGTCATCCGTCTCTTGGGGGTGAAGAACGCATTGGAGATGATTCGAGGCGATTTCGCGATGGTCTACACGGACGGGTCTCACGTCATAGCGGCGAGAGATCCCGTGGGCGTGCGCCCCCTATTTTACAGTCGTCACGCCGAAGGATCGATCGCGTTCGCGTCCGAGGCAAAGGCGCTCCAGTTCCTCGGGACGCCCATATCGGTGTTCCCACCGGGACACTTTTACGATTCCACAATCGACGATTTTGTATGCTATTACACCACGCACTGGTCAATCAATACGTCAGAGCGTAAGTTGCGCTCGTCGTCCTCGATCGACATGAGAAAAACGTTCGAAGACGCTGTTAAAATTCGTCTGAAAATGAGCGATCGACCAAAGGGATTCTTATTATCCGGTGGACTGGACAGCAGTCTGGTGTGTGCCATCGCCCAGCGTTTGTCGACTCGACCCATACGAACGTTTTCCATAGGATTGAAGGGGAGCCCAGACCTGGAAGCCGCCAGGGTGGTCGCCGATTACATCGGCAGCAATCACACCGAGATTCATTTCACCGTGGAGGAAGGGTTGGCGGCGATACCCGACGTGATTCACTCGATCGAGAGTTGGGACACGACCACCGTGCGAGCGAGCGTGCCGAACTATCTACTGTGCAAGTACATAAGCGAAAAGACAGACGTGCGGTACATATTCAGTGGAGAGGGGAGTGACGAAGTTCTAGGTGGATATTATTATTTCAAATACGCGCCCAACGTGACAGATTTCTCGATGGAGAACATGCGACGGTTGCGTTTGATTCACCAATTCGACGGCTTACGCGCCGATCGATGCGCCGGGCGTTGGGGACTGGACCTGGTCGTCCCCTTCCTCGATAAGGAATTTATCGACGCGTGTATGACCATGCCCCAAAAACTCAAGATGACGACGCTCGAGAAGGACGTGCTGCGTCGCGCGTTTCACGGATACCTCCCAGACGCGATCCTGTACCGACGCAAAGACGCGTTCTCGGACGCGGTCGGCGAGGCGTGGGTGGGACGACTCCGCAAGATGGGAGACACCCTCTCGGACACGATGGTGGACAACATTCGAATGATGTGCCGCGGGAAGAACGAACCGAGGACGAAGGAGGAGGCTTTTTACAGGGAATTATTTTGGTCCTATTTCGGATCCGCCAACGACACCCTCATCCGCGAGTATTGGCGACCGAGGTGGACAGAACAGACAGATCCCAGTGCGCGTTTACTTATAGAGAACGATCGCATGTAACAATAAATAAACATGACCGACTTGGTCAAGAATTTTGATTGTAAGCACAAGTCCCACGTCGAGTGGCTCAAACGTTTCACGACCTCCATGGCGAAGGCGACGTCGGGTGACAAGACGGACACGGACATCGTCGGTGTGATGAATGAAAATCCATTGGGTGTCAAAGTCGAGATTCCGTCTATCGCGTACATTCACTTTCAGGTCGCCATGAAATACACGACGGCGGTCCTTAACGGCGAGGCGTACATACCGACTAATTAAATATGTATGTCATATTATAACAAAATGGCTGACCAACAAAAGAAACAAATGTCCACGGGCATGGTCGTCCTCCTCGGATGTTTCTGTTTTTTATGCCTGATTGGCACTATGAAATATACCAACCTATCGCCGGCAATTTTTCTCGCGTTACAATAATATAATGAACCGTTTGGTCATCGCCGCCATCCTCATCATCGCATTCTTCTTGTACCGGAGGCGCGAGGCGTACTCAGTGCGTGACGAGTGGAAGACCGATCGCATCGACTTGAACATCGCCCGTCGCGTCGCGGGATTCTTCGACAGGTGCTCTCCGGAGAACCTCGAAGACTGTCAGCGGGGACGCACGGGATTCGAAGGATTGCCCCTCGCTTAAAGACGAGCACCATGAGTACACAGAGTACAGCAGGAGACATGCACGCCACGCGCGAGTACGTTGTCAAAAAATTCGCGGAGATTCTGAGTCTTTCCGAGACGGATGCCATAGTCGTCAATCTCGAAAAGAACATCCTCAACCACGCCGTCGACAAAGTCGCCGAAGACGACGCTTCGTTTGAAAACGAGTATTTTCGAACGGCGTACAAGTGCAAATTTCTGTCAGTCAAAAACAACTTTTTGAAAAATCCAGACTTGGTGGTCAAGGTTCAGGATAGGAAAATCAAATCGTCGGAGGTGGTCAATCTCAAACCTTGGGAAGCGGTTCCGGATGGGCTCTACGCCAAAGCGCTCGAGGAGCACTTACACAGGGAGCTTCGCAAGGAATGGTTCAAGAAGCAGCAGGAGAATACGGTGGGATTCTTCAAGTGTCGGTGTGGGTCGAACAAGACCACGTACTCCCAGCTCCAGACACGGTCGGCGGACGAACCCATGACGACTTTTGTCTCGTGTATGACGTGCGGGAAGAATTGGAAATGTTAGAGGCTTAGAGAGGGTGTTTGTAATGAACGGAAGATGACAAAGATAGTTCGCTATACATGGGCGCTGCCCTACAGTGTCGCCAAGAGTTTACCGTACTTTTTCAAGGATATCTGGGAAGCTCTGGACAACTTTTATAACAACGTCACCTGTGAACTCATGTTTCTAGTGAAGGACGACTAGAAATGTTGGAACGTGAGCGTGTTCAGGGCGTGTCGGGTGTGGGTGAGATCGGTCCACTGATCGCCGACCGACAACACAAAGTCGTACCCGAGTCGCATCTTGAGTCGACCCTTGTCCTCGGGATTACAAAATCCAAGCTCGTCGTAGGGAATTCCTAAATCGCCCATCTGATCCCGCGTGTATTCGACCACGTTTTGTAATCGAGGTCTCGCCGTGATGAGGATCACCTTGTACCCGAGCGATTTCGCATGTAAGAGGACGTCCACCATGGGAAACATGACCATCCCATCACTCGCTCGAATCAACGTGTCGTCGATGTCGAACATCACGGCGCTGTTATTCCCAGGTTTGTACATGTTCAAATAGAACATTCCCTGTGCCCTGAGTGCGTCCATTTAAATATAGAAGACATAATAATGGAATGCGAAGCGAAGCGGGCACAGCGTCTCCATCGTTGGATGATGCGCATGTCCTTGGGGTCGTTTGTCCTGTGGAATTTCATCGTGTATCTCCGTGTCCGGTATGCTATGAAAGACCGGGGAGTGTCACCCTTCGATGTGGACACGATCTCTGCGTACGATGTCTGAGACGCTGGACACACAACTGTCCGATGTGTCGGGGGGAGGATCACCTGGAATTCGTCGACGAAGAGTTTGTAGATTCGTTCGACGAAAACGTGAATAGACTGAGAGCGTTACCCGAAGACTATGAGCGTCGAGTGGGTGTCTTCGCGTGCGTGTCGGGTGACGGTGTGACAGTCATGCAGTTAAAGAAAATATGAGATCTAAAATTATTGATGGCGCCATACAATCCGCCACTCAATACACATTATTCGGAGATGGACCTCTCCGAGTATGACCCGGAGATGGTGTACGATTTCATCGGAAAGAAGGGTCACCGCATGTATTGGTTGACGAGGTTCCTCGAACTGTCCTACTTGTGGTACGACGAGTCTCGGAAAAAATTAGAAATATGGGGTCCATTCTACACCCACCAGAATAAACAGAGCGAACATGTGATTCGTTGTGAACTCGACCACTACGCTAGTCAAGTTTTGTAATAATGAACGCACCGTGTTCGATCGGAATGAATTTTGCCTCGTGTGTCCACTCGTTCTCCGATAGCAACGTGAAGAACCCTTCGAGTTCCGTGGAATAGTGAATTGGTATCGCGCGCATGAATTCGTCCGCCATCGCCATGGTCAACTCGTGCGTGGACCACTTGACGGCTAAGTACTTGTCGTCGTCTTGAAATTCTTCTACGACGTACCCCTGTGCCTCGAGCGCTTCGGTGATCATATCTGTAATATCAACAGGAAAAAATATGTCACATTATTATACATGTTCGGTAGTCTCGAGAATTTCCGGAGGCGTAACATTCACGCGAATCAGAACAAACTCATTCAAGAAGAATTGGGACTCATCGCACGAAACAGCCCTCTGGTGCGCGCGCTAAAGGTCGCTCCCGGTGCGCGACTCAATCAGCACCCGCGCATTCGCCGAACCTACAACAAGTACGGATCCAAGCCACCGCTCACACCCGGCTACATTGCACAGAATAACGGCTCGCTGAAAGAGAACCCCCGACTCAAGAAGGTCCGAGGTCGATACGAGACCCAGCGACAGTGTGAATACGTACCCAAACTGGCGTTGATGAAAATGGCGAAGGACTTTGGCATCGAACCATACAAGAGTGCGAAACCGGGAGAGTTCAGAAAGGGTTCGAATCTCTGGAAGGCGGGGAGAACTATGGATATCTGCAAAGCCATGAGCGCGAAATATAGATCACAAAAACAAAAACCCATAAGGATGATGACAGCCTATCGGGATCAGTCGTTGAAAGGTGTGAAGCAGTCGCTCGAGTTCATGGCTGCGAGGGTGGGAGTGCGCACCGTGAGGAACGATGGCACGGAGAAAAGTTTGTTGGTGCTGTCCAGGGAAATCAAGGACAAAATTGCAAACAATGCAGTTTCCGATATCTTTTAGATGGTCGTACCAGAGATCGCGCTGCTCACGGTCGGAGCCGGCGCAGCCGTGCTGGCGAGCGGCTTCTGAACGTTCTTGACCACGTTCTTCACCGCGTTCTTGACACCACCCGACGACATCAAGTCGACGATGCCGATGATCAAGACGAACTGCTGAAGCATGACGAGGAACTTAGCGCGCGCGCTCGAGGGACTGATGTCACCGAACCCGACGGAGCTTTGAATCGTGCTGGAAAAGTAGAGGGCGTCCAACGGCGTCGACGTCTTCGAGAGTCCGGTAAAATCGGCAGCGCCCATGCGAGCGAGCAAAAAGTACAAGACTCCGAACACGATAATCGCGACGAGGTTGAGGCTGATGACGCGCGTAATAGACGACATGGTTGTATACTACGTATGACAGAAATTCTTTTTACATGTGTGGGACACATCTAAAAAGAATCTCTTCCGCTGAGAATTGAACTCAGATGACCCGGTTAACAGCCGGGGATAATAACCATTATATGACAGAAGAAGCTCCTGCCTGGGATTGAACCAGGGGTGGTGGATTCAAAGTCCACAGTGTTACCACTACACCACAAGAGCTACACTCTGCCCACTGAAACATTTTTTGATAATTTTACGCGTTGTTTTCACCGGCGACCAATATGAGCGCGATCAAGCAGCAACAAAGAAACATGAATGCCGCGGTGGCTGCCGCTCCCATCTTGATCATCTTGTCCTTCTTCTTTTTCTTCTTGTCCTCGTCGGGATCGTACGCGTCCTCGGGATTGGTGACCAAGAATCCATCTTTTTTCACACCCTGCACACCATCACCTCCGCCGCCTCCGCCGCCTCCGCCGCCTCCGCCGCCTCCGCCGTCTTGTCCAGAGGTCGAGACCTCCTGATTTTGTTCACACTTGACCTCGATACCGGAGTCAACCAGGTGTCCAGCCACTTTCACGTCCTGCACGCACACCTGAAGGTTGAGTGCACAATTGTCCACCGCATTTTCCGGGACGTATCTGTCCGGATCGTCGCAGATTTTAGCCCGACAGTGTTTGCGTTCCTTCAACTGCGTTCTCACCCCTCCCGAGAGAGAGCTCGCGGGTATGTCCTCTATCAAATCGTTGTGCGCTTGGTTCACCACATCGCACCCGGCGTACTCTGCCCAGTTGTCGAGGTCGCATCGCCCCTTCTTCGCATGAATGCATCCACACCATTCATCCGCTTTACCCGCGTTCGTGCAGTACTCATCGATCAGTTCTCTGTGCAACGTCGTGCCGAGGTTGGCTTCGGTACAATCATCATCGGTCTTGATGCGATCGCCTCTCGAGCAGTACGCCTTCTGTAAGGTGTTACTGTCGTCGAGATCGGCGCACTTTCCGTCGCCGTGATTTTTGAAGACGTTCTTTTCCAACGCGCAAAACTTTTCTCGCGCACGGGCGTAGGCGTTTCCGTCGTACGTTGAATCTGTTCTGTGTACGTGCGCCATGCGAATACCCGCCGCGTCGTCATCGTTGTAATAGCATCGCCACTTGTCCCCCGCACTCTTCTGCATCTTCGAAGCCGCGCCGTGACACTCACCACCGTTGACATCGAATACGACGTGACCGCTTTTGGTCGCTGGCACTGGGACCTCTTTGATGGAATTGATGCGATTGTCCCATCCATTCGGTACGTCTTTCTCTGTTTTTGTCATGACGATGTAGTCGCCTTGGTAATTGTGATTAACGTGCCCCCTCAATTGTACGTTCTCGCACCCAGAGTGCAATCGCCATGACGTCAAACTATTATACCAATACGTTTGCGAGAGAGACCCCCTCCGACCATTATAACATGGTGCACCATCCCAAGACCAGTTCTTACATTCGTCCCAAGTACAGCTCATTGATTGATGACTCTGACATGGACTGATATATTTTTTTGTCAGTCTACAGTAGGTATGATCAGTGGCGTCCCCCTGGTACTCGCCACCATCATCGCATTACTCTTGTACACCTTCCTCCCAGACACTCGACCTGTGACACCCGACACGATCTGGACGTACTGGCACAGTCCAGTACCCCCGGCGATCGTTCGAAGGTGCATCCTGAACTGGCGAAAGGTTGGCAATGCGAAAGACATTCGCGTGCTTAACGCATTCACGGTACACAAGTACATATCATGGGGCACGTTGTCCCACTTTTCGTCCATCACGTCGACCGAGGCGCACAAGAGCGATCTCATTCGGTTTTACCTCTTGGACACCTACGGGGGTATGTGGATTGACGCGAGCGTGTTCTGCAATCAATCGCTCGACTGGCTCCCCGACGACGGATTTTTCTGTTTCCGCGCCGATCGATTCAGTAAGGAAGGGTTGGTGTGTCTCGAAAATTTCCTGATCAAGTCACCGAAGGGTCATCCTTTCCTCAAACAGTGGATGGACCAAACCGTCAAGGAGTTCACTAATCCCGAGTACAAGACTGAGAATGAAAAGTACCGAAAAATCATCGGGAAGAATGGAGACTACCTCGTGCCGTACGTGGCGAGCATGAAGCTGGACAAACCTCCCGATCTCGTCATACACAGTGCGGAGGAGGACCCTTACTACGACACCGTGCGCGAGAATTGGGACCCGAAGAAGACGTGTCGCACGATCAGTTACACGACTAAATTGGTGAAACTGTGGAACGCGTCTAGGAAAGAGTGCGCTGCCACGGTCGTGCCGCTGGCTGGCACCGCTTCGTACACACCCAAAGGGATCTACCAAAGGTTCAAACACAAATTCAAACCCGTAGGGGACAAGGGTTCGAACGATCTCGACATGATTTATTGCATCTGCATGCCCAGTCGGGTAAAGTACGCCACCGAACAATTGAAATCGTTCGGGCAAAAGTACAAACTCTTGGACGCGATCAAACCGAATGATCTCACACCGGACGATTACAGAATTCTGTCCCAGACGTTCAGCCCAGTCAACAAACACCTATACAAACAGATGACCAAACTCTGTGTCTGTCTTTCATTCTTCATGTGCTACTACGACGCGTACAAAAATGGGTTCGAGACGATCCTCATCGTCGAGGACGACATCAAGTACCAGGCGTCCATCACACAAATTTTCGAAGCCGTCAGACAGTTCAAGACCACCGAGGGTCAGATTATGTTCCTCGGGTACTGTTGGTCTAACTGCAACCAGCCGTTCACCCAACTCACGGAGCACGTGTGGCGCGCCCCGAAGGATGCCCAACTGTTGTGCAATCACGCCTTGGTGTGTAAACGAGAATTCCTCACTCGATACATGGAACGTGACGGTGTGGTCTATTGGAAACACAGGAACGACCACACCCTGTCCGACTGGCTCAGGGACACTGACACGTTCAAGTGCGTGACGACCAAGGCGTTCATCAATCAAAATCGAGCCGAACTCGGGAGTAACAATGGGAATCACGATACGGGCGGGAAGGCTTGTGATTTTTCTATGGCATAACAGTATGATCGCGCTTCGTGTCGGTGTCGCACTGTTTGTGCTCGCGTTGATTCTCCTTTTGACCCGTCGCCGACGACTGGAGTATCAACCCTATCTCCTGACCCTGGAAAATTCGACGAAAAGGCGCCAAGCGTTCTTTCACCGATACGACCAGCACGGCATTCCGATTGACGTCGTGTATGGGGTCGACACAAAGAAGGTTGAGAACGCGCGCGCGTTCGAGAGTTCGGTAGACAGTCGATACATGAAGAAAGCCGTGGAGATGCACTACAACCACAACACGCCTCGACCGGACATCACGTATTTCAACCTCGGTGCGATCGGAGCGATGCAGGGACACCTGAGCGTGTTCGAGCGTGCTCGTGCCAGTGGTGTCAAGTATGCCCTGGTGATGGAGGACAACGTGATGGTTAATGACCCGTCGTTTTTCGCCGAGATTCAAAAGGCGATCGATGCACTCAAAGATGATTTTGAACTCGTCTTCTTTCACAGTCTTTCACGGTTCCCAGACCGTGAAGGGCACCTCCCCGGGTACGAAAAGATTCGATGGATCAGTTCTATGAAATGTTACCTTATGCACGTCCCTAATATGGAACGCTACGTTTCAAAGTTTCTTCCACAAGATAACCACATCGATCACAAGGTGGAAGATTTAATTGCCGACGGTGCCCGGGTGTTTTATCGCGACTTGCGACACCTGATTTCTATTAATAGGTCTACATCGTCCACAATAGGACACTCCAAACATGACAACCCGGACTTTTTTTCCCGCCAATTTCCGGACGCCAGTGCGAGCGAACTTTCGGGTGGGTACTAGTGATGGGTCAGGACTCATAGATCTCTACAGACAAAAATATTCCTTCTTTTTTTTCTTCCTCGCCCTTCGAAAGTCAAACGCGTGCCCTTCGAAGGTCGTCACAACGCGACGCACAGCGACGCGACCAACAACGACCACCACCGACGACGACGACGACCATGCCATCTTTTATCCCACCGAAGGATATCCGCAACCTGCGCATCACGCCGCAAGAGAAGACAATCTCGAGCATCATGGCTGAGCACGTGGACAACGAGGACGAGACGAACTTGTTCGTGCTTCCCGACGCCCAGCGCGACCCGACGAAGGGATGGACCACGGTGCAACGCCAGGAGTACATCGAATCCCTTCGGTACAACCTCACGAGTGATCAGAACTGGCTCATCAACCTCGTGAGCGCGACGGACACGTACGAGATGCTCGACGCCGGGCACCGGCTCGAGACCGTGAAGATGTTCGACCGCTCGACGCTTCCAGCACTGGACGGACGCTTCCTCAAGGATATGACCAAAAAGGAGGTTTCATACTGGAGGAACAAAATCACCATCAAGCTGTGCATCTACCACGATCTGACGGATGAACATAAACAAGTGCTCTTCAATAGAAGAAACCAGGGTCTCAGTATGTCTGATGGTGAACACGTCAATTCTCAGATCTTCACCTCACCGTTTATGCAGTACTTAAAGTACAATCTCTTACCGCGCTTTGACGAGCCTCTTGCTCGAATCCAGAGCACCGATCGTGAGAAGGAAATCTTCACGCTTTTCCGATTGGTCAATCGAATCCTGAACCCGGGTCCGGCGAAGAAATCAAACAAAGATCTGATTTCGACCTTTTTGCCGTTGTGTGAGAAAGAGTTGAAAAGCACTGGTTGGACAAAAACGCACAACAAGATTGTCTCATACCTCACGCAGCTCTTCAGACTGTTCGATGGACGCCGCACGTACGTCGAAAACATGGCGGTGAACAAAAAACGCACCGCCGCCGGGGCACCGATCAACGCCAAAAACCTGTACGCCATCACCGAGCTGTTGACCGTTCTCAAATGGTTAATGTACGAGTTCGAAGGTCTCGAGGAATTTATCAACCTGGACACGACACCGCAGAAACTCGTGTTCAAAGAAGGTGTCCAAAAGTTCCTACTCTGCGCATGGAAGGGTCTTGACAAAGCCGACAAGACAGACTGGTGCGAAAAGTGGTCTCACGGCACCGATGCCGGGAGAAACGTCGACCACACCATCAAGAAGACCGCCGCTCTCTATGACTGGCTCGAATGCAATTTCGACGAAATGCTGACCACATTCCGAAAAAGTACAAAACATGCGACGCCTAAAAAACGCATGTCTTTCCGCCTTTAAAGGATTTTTTGTCACTGAACATCAAGATAACGTGTAATGAATAACAACACTCACATGTCGACTCGACCACCTTTCGACCTGAAAGCGATATGCAAGCCGCCCCCTACCGAGACGTTCGTGTACAAGCCGCAGCCGATCTATCGCTTCGACGACTACATCGCGCTCTATGAACGCGTGTGCAAGGAACAAGGGTACGAGTTCGACGCGTCTAAGTTCGACCCGGAGGTGTACAAGTGCGAACCGCCTCCGCCGGTGGTTGAACCGGAAAAGTTTGATTTCGGCGCATTCGGAGACCGGGCGATCGTGCATCTCGACGTGGACGAAGACGACAACATCACGGTCGCCGTCGACACCGTGCTCAACGATCTCTGGTCCAAGTCCTGGGGGATGGGGAAGCAGCCACCGCTCAACGACCTGGTGGTCACATTCAAAAAACTCGGTGCAGACGACAGTTTTTTGAAAAAAATCATCAAGCGACATGACCGAATTCGGTCTGTCTGTAAAAATTTTGATTTGGACAAGGCTTTCAAACCCAAGTCAAAACCGAAGAAGAAAAAGCAAAAACAAAAGGAGGTGGAAGAAGCCCCGAAGGACGACATCGTCGAAGAACGTGAGGAAGAGGAAGAGGAAGAGGATGAGGAAGAATTCGAAGGCATGGACGTCGAGGATAACGAGGAGGACGACGAGTGCCAGGGCGAAGACGACGAAGAATACATAGACACGGAAGAGTAATTTTTCCTGTTGTAATTATAACGATGTTCAGTACCTACGTAATCAACATGGACACCCAGCCCGAGCGGTTCGAGACGCAGCGCGCCTACCTCCGAGAGACCGGAATAGAACCCAAGCGCGTGCACGGGTACAAGTACGATGAAATTTCGGAAGATGAACTCACCCGATTCTTCAAACCTCACGCCAAGGTCGTGATGCCCAAGAGTAACATCGGGTGTTGTTATTCTCACCTCAAGGCACTCGAACATTTCCTCGAAAATGGAATCAGTCCGATCGCACTCATTCTCGAAGACGACGCCTACCCACTCTTCATCGATCGACGATACCTGGAAGATAAAATTAGACACGGGAAGATCGGGTGGGATTTCCTATTTCTTCATTGCGACGGTTTCTGTCCCGAGGGTGGTGGGAAACCCAGTCGTCTGTCCGCGTCCGCGGCGGCGTATTTCGTCACCCGCGACGGCGCGCGAAAGGCGCTCCTTCATAAATACTCTGATCACTTCGATATGGATTCATCGCGCATACCCGGTGTGAAGAAGGTCATAGACGGATTGAATGCGTTTTGGACGGACGAGGACAACACCATGACGACCCAAAAGAGCACCAACAGGAACACCGTGCCGTGTCCCAAAGCGCTCGCGAATATCAAGGGTAACAGGGGTGAGAAGAATCTGTGCCACGCCCTCGGGTACAGGCTTTTTCGTATAGGACCTTTGGTGGTGGACACACTCAACGTCTGCGTTTTGGTGGTGGGTCTGGGACTGCTGGCACTTAAACGGTCTAGCACATGATGACACAATGGAATTCATTCGCAAAAGGTTACAGCTGGGTCATGCCAAGTATGGACACGGGGTCCGTGTCAGAGACAATCCGCGGACGTGGGGCACGGACAAGGACAGTTGGTACGAGATGGCGGAGGAAGAGTTCGCCGATGGGGTCGTGTACATCGTCGCCGATTACATTCGAATTTTTGAAACACCCAACCATGACGGAGACGATAACGACCGCATTCTCCAACTACTCGAGACACCCTCGCTCATGACGAGTGAGCCTCACAGGGGGAAGGTTGAGACGTTGATGAATTTTATTTCTGCGTGAAATGTATAATGGTGAAAAATTTCCTGTCCCCCATCACAGGTCCGACGGAGTCCCTCATCAAGGCGCAGCCCATTCTCTTCACGCTTATCATTCTGTATCAAGGTCTATTCTCGGGCAACGCCATCTCGATACCTAAGAAATTGAAGACCATGTTCGACAACCGACTCTTTAGATACGTATCCCTTCTCGCGATCGCGTTCAGCGCGACGCAAGACATCGAATACGCCGTCGTCTCGACCTTCCTGTTTTTGGCGCTTATGTATGCGTTAAAGACTCCGGAGGAACGCAAAAAGACTGGTTTCGTCTAATATATTGAAATTTAAAAATTCGGTTTTCCCGCCAAAAAAGATTCGGTCATGGTGCGCGTCCGTCACTCTCGCACGCACCATGACCCGGAAGCCCCGGAAGCCCCCGTCGCCGTGGACCATGGAAGAGCACAACGCGTTCTTAGATGGACTCGCCACGTTAGGAAATAAGTGGACGAAGGTGGCGAGGCTATACGTGCCCACGCGCACGCCCGCGCAGGTAGCGTCCCATGCGCAAAAATACCAAGACAGGCGCAAAGAAAAGACGCGCGCCAAGCGCAAGAGCATCTTCGACGTCAGACTCGAGGGAATGGACGAGAGTCCCTGCCCGACACCACCGTCCGTGTCGGTGTCGGACGAGGAGGAGGAGGAGCCAGTGCGCGCGACCAGACCGATGGCTAGACGCCTATCCGACGGACGTCTACGCCTCGCCGCTCCGAAGCCCCCTCCACCCCTGGCATATCCACGGTTCGAGAACCATTGCCACCTACTCCTATATCATTACGCGTTAGCAAATCAAGCAGCTAGATTATGGTGTGTTCCACGCCCCCGATATCCTTTGTATTCTCAGTGATAAGGAAAATATTGTCTCAAGTGCGCCCATCCCCCTAAAATTTTCATACTCGATTAAAGTACCAACATGCTGGCTGCAATTTGGTCTGACGTAGACACACTCTTAAAAACAAATGGAAACAACGAAAAGCCGGCACAACTCACGGTCAAGAATTTTTGTGTGGAATGTCACGGTGTCAAGGTGATATCTCCAGAGGGGTTGCCCACGTGCTCGGTGTGTGGACTCGTCGAGGATTCGTACATCGATCAGAGTCCGGAGTGGACGAGCGGAATCACGGACGACGGACGGGTGTCGGATCCTAGTCGGTGCATCCACCCGAACGCGAACCCTGATTTGTTCAGTGCTTCGTGGGGCAAGTCGACGGTGATGTCGACGACGGCGAAGAAGGTGTCGAGATACGAGAACCGCCGACTGTCTCGGATCAACTTACACATGAGCATGAATCACAAGGATAGAACGCTGTACCACGCGTACAGAGAGATTGACGAGGCGTGTCACCTGCACCTGCCCGACAATATTTTGACGGACGCGAAGCGGTTCTATAAATTTTTCACCGGCGAAAAACTGACGAGGGGGGGCGTGCGGAAGGGTGTGAAAGCCAACTGTGTGTTGTTGAGCTGTAAGCATCACTCGTTCCCGAGGAGCGCGGAGGAAATCGCGAAAATGTTTCACATCGACCTCAAAGACGTGACGCGGACGGCACAGTTGGTGCGAGACGTCTTGCGAGGGAACGTCGGTGCGGAAAATCAACAGCCGACATCGTCGGCGACCAAGCCGCGAGATCTCATGCAACGACTGCTGAACAATTTTGAACCTACCAAGGAACAACGTTTCGCGTGTAACAAGTTATGTACGGAGGTCGAGGACTGTGTGGAATTGATGTCGAAGACACCGAAGAGCGTGGCGTCGACGTGCATATACATGGTGATGAGCGAGCACGTGTCCAAGGCGAAGGTGTGTGACTTGTGCGGTCTCAGCGTTCCTACCCTCAACAAGATTGAGACAATAATGAAAACCCACTTAGAGTCGAAGATGTAATTACAATAAACCATGTCCGAAGAAATCATCAAACTTTTCGTCAGTACCCCTTGCTATGGTGGACAATGCCTCGACAAATATTTCACGTCCATGATTCGGTTACAGATCCTTCTCATGAAGAAGGGGATCCAAATGTACCTGGACACCACCGAGAACGAATCCCTAGTTCAGAGGGCTCGCCAAGTCGCGCTCGCCAGGTTTTATCAAAAGACGGACGCGACGCATTTTCTATTTATTGATGCTGATATCGAGTTCGACCCGCAATCGGTCATCTCTCTCATCGAGGGAGGACATCCGGTTTCCTGTGGCGTATATCCGAAGAAAGTCATCATGTGGGACCAGTTGGAAAAAGCTGTGAAGGAAGACGATAATCGATCGCCCATCATGTTGAGTTCATCCTTGGTGATAAATTTCGGAGCGTCCAGTCGTCCGGTACAGAACGGATTCGTCGAGGTGCTCGACGCCGCCACGGGGTTCCTTTTGATCAAGCGAGACGTCGTCACGCAAATGCACGACGCTTACCCGTCTCTGCAGTGTGTAAATGACCATCAGAATGCCGACTTTAAAAACTACTACGCCCTGTTCGACTGCATGATCGACCCAGACTCAAAGCGTTACCTGAGCGAGGATTACTCATTCTCCAGAAGATGGCAAAAGATAGGTGGAAAGGTGTACGCCCACGTGCACACGACGCTCGGACACGTTGGAAATTTACCTTTTGTCGCGAATATGGATGATCGACTTAAAAGCGTAACCGTAGCATGATGTAAATGAAGTTCACCACCATCATCGTCACCAGAAATTCTGCCGCGCATGTGAAGACCCTTCACACCGTGATGAAATTGAACATTCGAACGATTCGCGCGGGGATACAGAACGAATTATGTTTCGTCAACGACGACCCGTTCGAAATCGCGGAGGTGATTCAGGACCGCATGAAGACGTGCGACCGCATATGCATGATTCATTACGGTGTGCACGTCGATGAGGCGACGATCGAATACTTTTGTAAGGATCGCGCGCTCGAGGGTATCGGTGTCCTCGTCTTCCCGGCAGCAAAGTCCACCATCAACTGGGATCAATTCTCGAAGGTGACCAAGGAAAACACGACCGAATCGATCCATCAGCGCGCGCTCGAATTCGACACAGACGTTCGACAAAAAATGTCACCCAGTCTTTGGACGATCAACAGCACCGAAGCGAAGACGTGGGTCATGAACTGTAAAAACGTCCGGAAGAAAACTGACAGGATTTTCGCGGGAAAGCCCGGGCGGATGTTTGAAAAATTGAGAGAACAGGGGGTCAAGGTTGTCGCATACACAGCCGCCACGGTGACTATGACTTTCGCCCACGAGTGTGTTTCAAATATTTTACAAAGTTCGGGTGTCCGAACGACCCCATTAGAGACATGACGCCATTGTAAGACACATGATCGTTCCACGCGATTCCCCCGTGCACGCGCACATCGTATCCTTCGTGTCGTGGGTGTTCGGAAGCAACCCCGATAGGTTCCCCGGATGCCAGCCCATCAGCATCGAGCGACGACACTTTCGCACGCTGACGTCGACCGATTACGTCGTCACCGAGAAGACCGACGGACTCAGACAGTTCGTGGTCGCTTTGAAACTCGGTCAGCAGCGAAAGGTCTTCATGGTCAACCGTTCGTACGACATCGTTGAGGTTCCCCTTCGACTCGGACCCAAGGCGTACGACGGCACGATCCTAGACGCCGAATTACTGGGGTCAAACCTCTACGTGTTCGACGCGATATACATGAATGGCACGGCGTGTGGACACCTCGACTTTCTGGGCAGACTCGAACGAATGGAAGAATTCATGACCCAAGTGATATCGATGACGAACGACGAGTACAAAATCCGACTGAAACAGTTTCACGCGTTTGTGGAATTCGAGCGATTTGCGGACGAGTACTTGCCGTCCCTGTCCGGGGTGGACGTGGACGGTGTGATATTCATTCCAGTCCGAGAACACGTGAAGATGGGCACCCACGAGACCATGTTTAAATACAAAAAATTGGAGAAGAATACGATCGATTTCAAATTGGAGTGGGATATAACGCGAAGGGTTTGGAGAATGTACTTGCAGGACAAGGGGAAACCCGTGTACGAGTTGGACACGCCGGTGAGCGAGCCGTGGTTTAGGAGTGGGATGGTTGTGGAGTGCGCGCACGACCCCGAGCGAGACGCGTGGATTCCACAGTTTGAACGCACCGATAAGAATTACCCGAACAATAGACGGACGTACTATCGAACGCTCGTAAACATCAAAGAGAACCTTCAGTTGGAGGACTTTAAAGACTTAGCTCGATCGATATTGTAAGGATGACTCGCGGTTTGATAAATACCGGCAACACTTGTTGGTTCAACACGTCCCTCCAAGTGCTGTTGCACGTCGCGCCTCTGACGGATCATTTCATTCGAGTCGGGTACGAGGGTGACTGTGCGTTCACGATTCTGTACTCGAAATTCGTCCGAGGGTACTGGGATGATAATAACTACCCGATAGATCCCGTCATCCTCTTGCGTGCGTTCATGGACAAATACCCGAGGTTCAAACCAGGGCGTCAACACGACGTCCAAGAGGCGGTCTTGTGTGTCATAGACATTCTCGAGCGAAGCATCCCGAGCATCAAGCACTGGTTCTACGGTGTGAAGAGACAGGAGACTGTGTTCCCGGGAGGTCGATCGGACCAAGATGAAAAGTTCGGCGTGCACATTCTCAGCGACGATGGATCGAAAAACATGAAGAAGATGCTCGCGAAGACTGTCGAGTGGACGATATTGGACGATTACGACGGGCACAGAGTCGCGTCGACGCGTTCAGTGTTTACGAAAATGCCGAAGATATTCATGGTGTCGTTCGACAAGAAGAGCCAGGTGAAACCAGTGTCGACCATACAGATCGGTGGACTCATCTACACGCTCGTCGCGTCCGCCATACACGGTGGTGTGCAGTGGGGTGGACATTACGCCGCGATGGTTCGTGACTCGAACGATGTGTGGTCATTGGTCAATGACGAGTCAGTGTCTCGGACAGAACCAGAGATGGACGGACATTACCTGATGATCTACTTAAACACCACGTGACATGTGATTTTAGAAACATGGACATCCAAGCGATCGTCGATGCCACGCATGACGTTTTCGAACAATACAAAGCTGCCCCCCACATCGAGGTCGAGGTACGACTCGGGCGAAAAAATGGAACGTTCTTCGACACGAACGTCGGCGCCGATACCTTCAACACTCTCATGGCGGGGCTTCGTCAGTACGACGGATGGGAGTCCCAACGAGCGTCGACGACGGATGTCTATTACAACGACGAATATGGTATTCGAATCAGCGTCGACGGCGAGACCGCTCGACAGTTGATGGTACAGAAAGCGCCCGTGATGAAGGAAGATTTCGTGCACGGGGGGGCACCACTGGACGTGCGCGTGGCGATAAGCACGGAGACGCCCGTCATAGGACAGTACGAGATGAACAGGAAAAAGATCAAACAGCGCGTCTCGTTTGTGCGCAAAGGGTTGTCTATCGACATGACGATCACGAGGGGCGACGCCTCCGACCCCGACGCCGAGGAGGACGTGAGTTACCAGGTAGAATTAGAGATCGTCAACCCATCGAGCGTGGAGTGCGTCGAAGAGTTTTACAATCACCTCTGGAAGGTGAACGACTTGATGAAGCTCCTCTAAAAAATAAAATTTGTAATAGTATGCTGGCTCTGATATTCATCGCCATCGCACTGTTCCTCGCCCTCGAGAACAAAGACCAAGCTCCAGCGAATCCCGAACAGGCTATGCAACAAGACCATATCACACCCGAACGCATTCGGCGGTTCAAACAACTCGACACGGAATTTCGCCGTCTCGAGATGGAGAGTGACGTGACAAAGGTCTCGCAACTGTCTCGCGCGCTCGCGGTGTCGCAGATGATCAAAGAGGAGTTCCCAGAGTATGACTGGGGACATCACACCAGGATCCTCACTCGCATCGCCGAGCCTATGAAAAACTAAACATGTGGTCGTGCGTCAATGCGCCGATGATGTAGGTGATTTTGTCCTTGTACACTCTCGCTTCCATGGAACCATAATTTTCCAACACAAACATTATGAGTCCGTGATCGTCCGAGGTTCGGTGTTCCTCAAACCACGCCCGTGGGTCGTCGCACGTGTAAAAATCAGGGGTGAACATGTAAGTTCGCTCCAGTTTTGACATCACCTTACCGTCTCGTCTGTGTCTTCCCCACTCGATGTAGTCGCACGCGGTTTCTATGAGACACTCCACTAATTTGTCGTGTACGGAGCGTTTCCATACTGTTTGATTTTCGTCGACTACGAGTGGTCGTCCACGGAATTCGAGTTCTTTCAGTCTAAACAAAACATGTCTTCGTGTGTATTTGAACATTAATAATCCTAGAGCTTTTTTATTCCAAACTTATCACTTGCAGTGCTGTAGTGTTTCCTTGCACGAGCAGATTCGATTTTTCTGGTCCACATTCGAACGTCACTAAAATAAGATCACCGTCGAGATCCAATTTACCAACGCTTCTTTCATTGTCGGTCAATTCCATGAGATCTTTGTAACCCCCTTGTCTCAATAGTTTTACCAATGCACCAAGACTTTTCACATCATACACCGTCCCACAGATATTTGCATCTCCGGCGACAGTGAGTGTTCCAGTTAAGATGTAATTCGTCATCTGGTATATGTGACTTTTTTATATTCACACACCTGCCACGATGGACTCGAGTAAGACCTCCTGCGTGTACCTGGCTCGACGAGCGTTCTTCAAGACGTTGACTAAATATTTCTTGAGCGCGTCCGCGATCGTCTTCTTCGGCTGTCCGTACGCGTTGAGGTGATCACCCTTCAGAAAAGACATCGCCTTGATGACGTTCTTCACGTCTCTGGGTAAGTCCTTTCGAGCGCGTTTGCCGAACGAATTCATCCACGTCTTGCCGAACATCGAGATGAGATCGTTCCGAACGCCCTTCGCCGTGAGATCGGGTCGCGCCGGTACCCGACGATTTGATACTACCGCACCACCATTCTTAGGGACCGCGCGTTGGATCGCCTTGCACAACTCTTCCTTTTTCATCTTCTCGTGCATGATTCCCAAACTCTTCGCCACCGCCACGAGTTCACCCTTCTTGACGTGTTTGGACGTACACTTTCTCGAGCCGACGTGAAGGACAGAGCCCACCCAGGATACGGTCGGGGCGTTGACCACGATCGCCCGCTTCGTCGGGCGCTTGGGTGACACGAACGGTTTGTTCGACGCTTGAATGACACCGTCTTTGAACATCTGGTACACGACCACGTTCGCCGCGGCGTACCCGCGCTTCACCGCTTCGAGTGATTTTGAACCAGTCAGCGTGACGCTCCCTCCCGGGTACAGTTGCACGGTGTGTTCTCTGATTTTGAACTGAATGAAATACTGCTTCATCTCCGGTTCGTAACTCAACGCATTCTTTCGGGCGTTGTGGAGGTATCGCAACCCGGCGCTAGGGTTGAACGTCCCATTGTGTCTCCACTGCGCATTCACGCTCCTAAGTACTAACCGAGACAAGAGCACCTTTCGTCTCGGGAGATAGTTGTACATCACCCAATCTCGAACCTTCGAGAGCACGCCGACGTCGTCTTTGGGTACCGCGGCGGTGATTCGCACGCTACCGGTTTTGTACGCGTAGACGTCCACCGTGTACGTTTTTGACTTTTCGTCCGCGAGTTCTACGCGGAAGCGAACGGTGGAGATGTCCGCTTCGCTCGCGTTCCCGGCTATCTTCGAGATCCCAGCCTCGTGCTTCGCGAGCGTCTGCATCCCTCGCATCGCGTACGTCGTCTGCATTCGAACGCGGTAGCGCCTTTGTCCATGGACGATCGGTTCAAACGTGAGTTTCGGTTTCTTGACCAACGCCGAGCGCAGTCTCAAGTTCGCGCCCTCGCTCCTCGAACTCATATTCACCAGCTTGTATTCGAACGGTGTGATGGACAGTTTCCCCGTGACGGTCTTCGGACGCGGCGGCGTCACGGGTGCCCTTCGCACATTCTTCTGTGGTGTTTTGAATGGGGAAGGGACGACCCGAGGTGACCTGAGGCGACACGTTGGTGACAGGCTCATAGCGCGCACGGGACGCGCGGCTTGTCGAGGAGGAGTGTTCATCGTCTTCGCGTTGGTCCGCACGGGGGGTGGTCGCGCTTTGTTGTCCCTGACGACCTTGACGCCGGAGGCTTTTATGAAATTTTGAATATCACTTTTCATAAGTTATATTTACATGAGGTTTTAATTCTGTAACTCGATTGTGAGCCCGTATATAAATGGTTCGTTCTTGTAGTGGTTCCCTTGCCACACCATGGTCGCATTGTTGACGGTGAGATCGCGCGCATTGAACGCACCGGCGTACGCATCTGGGTTGAACTTAGGGTTTCCGAGATTATTAAGCGTGCAGTGATTTTTATACTGCATCACGAACACCTTTTGTGGCACACACATGTCCTTCCCGTATACAACCTCCGGTTGTTCCAAATAATTGGTCAGTGACGACACGTTCATAGCCACTTGCTTCTGCACGCGCTTAAAGTATGGAGGTGTCACGTTCCAGATATCCTTCCCGCTAAACTTTTGACTATAATCCATGTACGCCAACACACACTTGTACAGGATCGCTGGCAGCTCGTCGTGTAATTTTCGATCCAAGTGTGGATCCACGACGTCGTCCTTGACCATCTTGCCGAAATTCCACGTCAACATGCGCCGAAGGATCGACCCACTGTTGTCCTTGTAACCGGGAACCTCATTCCCAGCCAGGATGCCCGGCGTCTTCCACGTCATATTCATCGGCGCCTTGTTCTTCACCGCACACGACACGTCCTCCCCGGACACCAAAGATTGAAATTCCGTTTGTTCCAACTGTAACTCACCAGAAATTTCCGGTGAGATGAACATGAATCCGTTTGCGATACTCGACAGACCAAACTTTCGCTCGATGTTGTTCGACAGCGTTCGAACGTCCTCGCTGTCGTAAAACTTGCGGAAAATTTTGGTGATCAGGGTACTCTTACCAGACCTCGCGACACCCTTCAGGTATGGGATGATTTGCCATGAATCCAGGTCGTTCACGTCGAACAGCAAACGACCGCCCATACAATACATCCATCGACACGACTGTTCGTCGAACCCTTGGTAATCCATGATGTTTTGCATGTGTGGAGTCGGCACATCCGTGTACCAATCCAAGACGTTATATTCTTCGAAATACTGATCGAAGAATTTAGCGGCGACGACGGTCGGATCCAACGCCATGTATTCCTTTGACTCGTACGGGTAGAATCGACACCCGTACTCACCCTTGGTCGGGATCCACTCCTTCGCATTGAAGAGTCCGTTCTTGAACGAAAACACGTGACGATTCTTGTGCACCTCCGGAAATTGATGGTCTACGCAATTGGTCAGGTGATTGATGACATCCTTGAAGCCCGACCCTTTGCTTGTTAAATCCTTCCACATCTCATAATTGTCCTCCTTGGACGCCACGTGATACACGAATTCTTGAATAGTGAACACGGGCATCCACGCCCGCGTCGGCTTCCCCTCGGAAAGACGTTGCACGCACACGTTGTCTTTGTAGCGACGCATTCCCTTCTCGTACAGTTTCGCCAAACACCCGACGATCGCCCTCTGGTAGGGGGACATCTCCTTGAGCGACGATTCCAACATGGGCATGGGGGTGCCGTCGAAATACTCTGGATCTATGTCAAACTTGAGCGGACTCTCGCGCGGTTGCGTAATGCGCTGCGCGTGCATCACGTGAAGACGAACGTTCTTGAACGCGTCGTTCACCTGTTTCATCAATCGCGTGTGTCGCTCTCCCACCTCTAAATCGTCGTCTGGGAGCCTGTACTCCGCCATGTCCAAAGCCTTGATCCTCGCCCCCACGCTCTTGAGAATGCGAATCTCCCTCGATCGCTTCTCGTCCACCGTGGTGATGACCGCGTGTCTCGGGAACCCATTGGTCAACTCTGAGTGATCGAAGAATTGTTCGTACCCGAGTCGGCACGCGTAGTGTATGTCGGCACGCTCTCGCGTCAGCCACCACTTGTGCTCCAGCCATGCCACGTACCGAAGGAGTGTTTCTGCGTCAAGGGTCTGAATCCTCGTATAATATGTTTCCATTTCAGACTCTTCACGATCTGCGTCCTTGTCGACGAAATGCATCTTGCCTTCATCCGCCGTTGTCATGTTGATCTTACCTGACATTATTATTATCTCTCTAAGAGAGCTTGGACAAAATCTTAATCAAAATCTTGTTTTGCATGTCCATCGCCTGAGCGATGGCGCAGAGCGCGGAGCACACCGTGTCGCCGTCCGGGGTCATCAAAGCGCTACCGAGAAGATCGGTGACGTCCGGGAGGTCGTCGTCGTCGTACACCATCTCCAGTTCTTCATCGGAGACGTCCGAGCCAGAGCCGTCCTCCTCGGAGAGTTCGTCGTCATCAACCAGAATGTCTTCTTCCACAATTTCACCTTCTTCAATTTCACGCTCTTGCTGGTTAGACATTTACTGTGTACATAGAAAAGAAGACTGTCCGGTTGACGCGGAGTCCTGATGATGTTCACCCTGAGACAATATGAGGTGGTGCGTAGCCTACGCAGCATACGACAGGTGATGCACAAAATCACAAAGGACGCGATGGGTACGCTCTACGCATACGGCACCATGATCGGAGCGAGCGTGAAGCCCGGTGCGGGGTCGTCGAGGTCCGGTCGACGGTACGAAAAGATGTGTTACGAGAACATCAGACATGACATCTGTGAGCTGGGTGGACACAGTGGCAAAGAGAACGACATTCGGTGCACGTACGGGGACATCGAAATCAAAGCCAGGAGCAGTGCACCGGACTGGGGTCAGCAAAAATTCAAGTACTGTCCCGAAAAACGTCGGTGGATTGGGGAGTTCCTTGAACGCGTCACGGACAACACTAGAGTGCGCATTCCGAAGCTTCCATCCAACCTCACCGACTCAAAACTCAGAGACTTGAAAGAACCGGAGGACTCCCCCTACAAAGATCAATACATGAAAGTCGACGACAACGCCATTCAAAGCTATTACCGCAACAAGGGTAACGCGTACATTCAAATTTGTGGGTATGGGCTCTATCACCTGGGCGAAGACCCGGGTGGGTTGGGTGTGCCGGAGTTTCGAGTTCGACAGCAAATGCGCGTCCGAATCAAGCACCACACCGCGACTAATTTCTCCGTCACGGGTGCGTTCCAGCCGATGCCCGGGGCGATGGATGACCTGGCGCCGAGTCCATACTCGTTGGATGACCCGGACAAAGTACCAAATAGGCTTAAAGATGTGTCGTTATGAATCAACATGAAATCGCCCCTGCGATATCCAGGTGGGAAAACACGAGCGTGCAAGACCCTACTGGACATCGTCGAAGACAAACAGCTCGACACATCCGAGGTCGTGTCACCCTTCACGGGTGGTGGGTCGTTCGAGTTTCACCTCCGCGATACCCGACAGAGTCGCTTGATACTCAATGACAAGTTTCGACCTCTGGCGAGTTTTTGGCGCGCGTGCAAACACGACAGGGATCAGCTGTGCGACGCACTCCAGCGAATTCACGACACGGGCGTGTCCAAGGATGATTTCAAACGCATGCGAGAGGGCATAGACGAAGAGCCCGGTGTGGACCAGGCGGTGAAATATTTCGTCATCAATCGGTGCTCCTTCAGCGGCGCCACGCTGTCGGGTGGATTCTCGGAGGAATCGTCCAAGAAACGATTCACGAAATCGTCCATCGATCGCGTGCGAGGGGTTGACCTGTCCGACGTCGACGTCCATAACGAGGATTTCACAACCTTCCTCGCGACGCACGGGAAGGGGAGGAAAGGATTCGTGTTCGTCGATCCACCCTACTACCTCGAAAATTCGAGATTGTATGGGAACAACGGGGACTTACACGAAAACTTTGATCACGAGGGGTTGCGCAAAGCGCTGGGTAGTGTCGAACGCGACTGGGTGTTGACGTACAACGACGCGCCGTACATTCGGGAGCTGTACAGAGACTACGAGATCAT